>ORMF012233627.1_pt1 | contig 31221 bp, 27 predicted proteins | sample 1779871 | NCBI WGS metagenome assembly ORMF01 (sample SAMEA104232316, study PRJEB22302) | groundwater metagenome | biome: forest; feature: aquifer; material: groundwater | place: USA | collected 2011-08-07 | depth 5.4 m | reverse complement strand
TCGATGCCCAAGAGATCACAGAGTGGAGTGTGCAGTTTCACGTTTCCTCCTCAAACTCAGTAATGAGTCCTGAGTGCTGAGTGCAGCGGACGGGGTCAGGAGCCTTTCGGAAGGGCTCCTGACCCCCTATCTCAGTCTACTCAGCACTCAGGACTCATTACTGAGTTTGAGGAGGAAACGTGAAACTGCACACTCCACTCTGTGATCTCTTGGGCATCGACGTGCCGATCATTCAGGCCGGCATGGGCTGGGACAAAGAGGGAATGACTACGCCGCCCGAATTGGTTGCCGCGGTATCGAATGCCGGCGGGCTCGGCTGCATCGGCGGCAGCTCGATCCGTCCGGAAGTCATTCGCGAGCGCATCCGCGCGGTGAGGAAGCTTACCGATAGACCGTTCGGTGTCGATATCACGCTGCCGAAAATGGAAGACGTGAAAATCCCCGACCCAGACGAAGTGCACAAGGAGATCGAAGAGAAATATCCCGCGCACGCCAAGTTTAACACGGAACTAATTCCTAAGCTCGGCTTGACACCGCAGCCGCCCGATCGAAAGAGCTGGGTGAAAACGCCCGCGGCGACGCGCGAGCAGCTCAAAGTCATTCTCGAAGAGAACGTGCCGATTCTCATCATCGGCCTTGGCGACACGGCCGAGGTCGTTCCGCTCGCCCATGAACGGGGCATCAAGGTTATGGCGCTCGCGGGCGCGGTGAAACACGCGCTGAGCCACGCGCGCAAGGGCGCCGATGTGATTATCGCGCAAGGCTACGAAGCCGGCGGGCATACGGGGACCATCGGCAATTTTCCCTTGATTCCGCAGATCGTCGATGCGGTGCGGCCGAAGCCGGTGGTCGCGGCGGGCGGCATTGCCGACGGGCGCGGTGTTGCGGCAGCGCTGGCGTTGGGCGCCGTGGGTGTTTGGTGCGGCACGGCTTTTCTAGTCAGCCAGGAATGCGGCATCAATCCCGTTTACAAGCGCCAGATTCTAAAAGGCAGCTCGGAAGACTTCGTGCGCACGGCTTACACCAGCGGCCATTTCGCGCGGCACTTTCGCAGCGATGTGATCAAGGCGTGGATCAATTCCGGTCTGGACCCGATGCCGACGCCGTTTCAAGGCAACGCGATGGACGAAGTCCGCCGCGCCGCCGAAGCGGCCGACCGCGTCGAGCTGCTGCATGTTCCGGCCGGGCAGATCGCCGGCATGTTGAGCGAGGAAAAGAGCGCGCGGCCGGCCAAGGAGATCGTCGATCGGATGGTCGATGAGGCTTCGCAAATTTTAAACGACATCCGCAGCCGATATGTGGGAGCGTGACGGAAAAAGCGTATCTCGCGCAAAGGCGCCAGAACAAAAAATTCGAAGCACGAAATCCGAAATTCGAAACAAATTCAAATGACCAAAACATGCAAAATTCCAAACAAGCTTCATTCGGATTCGGTGTTTTGAATTTTCCGGATTTGAGATTTATTTGCCTCTGAGTTTGTTTCGGTCCGCGGGGCTTCTTTCGATATTCGGATTTCGGATTTTGATACGGCAGAACTTGGCGCCTTGGCACGATAAATTTTCCTGAAGTAGTTCTGTTGAAAATTCTAAAGGTAAGAATCTATGAGCGAAGCATTTCTCAATGGTTATCGGGCGCTCGACTTGACCGGCTGGGGCGGCCAGCTCTGTGGCCGGATGCTGGCCGATCTTGGCATGGAAGTGATCAAGATCGAGCCGCCGGGCGGCGATCCGGTGCGCCAACTGCCGCCGTTCATCAAGTCAGTTGACGGAAATTTGCTCAGCACGACGTTCGCCCACTTGAACGCCGGTAAAGCAAGCATGGTGCTCGATCTGAACGAAGAAGCCGGTCGCGAAAGTTTGCGACGCCTGGCGACGACCGCCGACGTTGTCCTGGAAAGTTTTTCACCGGGCGACTTGGAACAGAAAGGACTCGGCTATCCACGGCTCGCGGAGATCAACCCCGGCATCGTCATGGCTTCGATCACCGGTTTCGGCCAGACCGGGCCGAAGAAAAATCTGGCCTGCAATGACCTGATCGCGCTGGCGCAGAGCGGCTTTTTATATATCTCAGGCGATCCATCACTGCCGCCATGCAAGCCGCCGGAAACACAGGCTTTCTATTTTGCCAGTATATTCGCCGCTGCGGGCGTGCTGGCGGCGCTTTACCGGCGCGAGCGCACCGGCCGCGGCGACCACATCGACATGTCGATGCAGGAAGGGTTGGCCACCCACGAGCATATCGTTCGGCTGTTCGCCAACGAAGGGCAAATTCTCATGCGCCAGGGTAGCCAACATGGAACGGTGGCGCCGGCAAGAATTTTTCCCTGCCGCGACGGCTACGTCTATCTCTACGTTACGCGGCAGCACTGGAAGCTATTCCTCGAAATCTGGAAGGAACATCCCCCCGAGATGGATGGGCCGGAATGGCTCAACAATCTTTACCGGCGCGCCCATGCGGACGAGATCAACGCGGCGGTGGAAGCCTATACACGGAAATATACCAAGGAAGAGTTGACCAACCTGCTCCAACCCAAAGGGATCCCTTGCGTCCCGGTCAACACGCCGTTGCAATTCACAAACGACGAACAGGTCCAAAGCCGCGGCTTCATGGCGACGGTAGAGCACGCCGGCTTTGGCGACGCCAAGCAGCCGGCTTCTCCTTTCGTGATCGACGGCGCTCGGCCGGCGGTCGGCAGCGTTCCGCTGCTCGACAGTTGGCGGGAAGGCGGCGGGCGGCAACCCTTCTCGGCGCCACAAAAAACCGTTGCGCCAGGCAACGGCCCGCTCGACGGCATGCGCATCGTCAGCTTCGACCATGTGCTGGCGGGGCCCTACGGCACCACGATCCTGGCCGAACTCGGCGCCGACGTGATCAAGATCGAATCGCGCAAGGGCGGCATGGACCCGTTTCGCTTTTTCGGCACCGGCGAAGATCCCAATCTGTCGCCGCGCTTTTTGGAATTCAATCGCAACAAGCGCTCCTTCACGGTGAATTTAAAGCATCCGAAGGGACAAAAAGTACTTCACGATCTGGTCGCCAAGGCGGATGCTGTGCTGGACAATTATAGCGTCGATGTCGTGGGACGGATCGGCCTCGCCTATGAAGATCTATGCAAGGTCAAGCCTGATATTATTAACCTGCGCATGCCCGGCCTCGGCACCACCGGGCCGAAGCGCCATTATTCGACCGTCGGCGTGAACATCACCGCGTTCACGGGACTCACTTATCTGTGGAATCATCCCGGCGTTACCGATCCGCCCATCGGTTCGCAGGCGGTTTATCCCGATTACGCTTCCGGCGTGTTGTGCGCCATCATCATTATATCCGGCGTGCTCTATCGCGACCGGCAGAAAAAAGGCGCGTTCATCGATCTCGCCCAGTCCGAGGCGACGGCGTTCATGGTCGGCGCAAGTCTTATGGATGCGGCCGCGTCCGGCCGCGATCCCGAACCGATGGGCAACGCCTCGATCTTCGGCGCGCCGCATGATTGCTATCCCTGCAAGGGCGAGGACCGCTGGTGCGCCATCGCCGTGGAAAGCGATCAGCAGTGGGCGGCATTGGCGCAAATTCTCGGCGGTGAAATTAGAGCAGATCAACGGTTCAAGACCGTGGCCGGTCGGCTTGAGCACCGAAACGAATTGAACCGAATCGTCGAGTGCTGGACCCGGGAGCGGGACGCTTTTGAAATCATGGATCGCTTGCAGCGGGCCGGCGTGCCCTGCGGCGTGGCGCAAACCGGGGCCGACGTGACCGCCGATCCGCATCTCGTCGATCGCGGCTTTATCGTCGGCGTCGACAACGAGCGCATCGGACGCGTGGTCTTGCCTAACTTTCCGCTGCGTTTCGCCAACGCCCGAATGACCCGCCGGTGGGAGTTTCCGGTGCTCGGCCGCGATACCGAGGCGGTGCTGCGGGACGTCGTCGGTTACGACGCCGATACCATCGCGGCGCACAAGAGAGATGGCGTGCTGGAGTAAAAGAGTCCTGAGTGCTGAGTAACGAGTGCTGAGTGGGGAGGGGACTCAGAACTCGGCACTCAGGACTCATTACTCAGGACTATTCTGTTAGGAGGTGAACGATGCGATTGATGCCGGTGACTATTCTGTTGCTTTTCAGTTTCGCTCCCGTCGCCTCGGCCCAAACCAAGTCGATCGCCGAACTTGCCAACTATCGCGGCGCGGACCGGGAAGAGGTACTTAAGGCGGGCGCGCGCAAGGAAGGGAAGGTCGTATGGTACACGAGCCTCACCGCGCACCGCGACATCGCCAACGTTTTTGAAGCGAAGTATCCGGGCATCAAAGTCGAGACTTACCGAGCCGGCCCCAACGATCTGACGCGGAGGCTGTTGAGCGAAGCTCAGACCAAGCGCAGCATCGCGGATCTTATCGAGACCACGCCCTCGACGCTGATGATGATGCGCGACAGTAAATGGCTCATGCCGTACTTTTCGCCGCACCTGGCGAATTTCCCGGACGACTCGAAGGAAGAGGCGGACAAAGGGCGGGTGCTGTGGGCCACGGATCGCGAGTCGATCGTGGGACTCGGTTATAACCGCAATCTGATCCGCGCCGCTGAAGTTCCAAAGAGCTTCGCCGAGTTGGTGAAGCCTGAAAACAAGGGCAAGATCGCTGTCAGCGGCGATACCACCGGGGTGCGTTTTCTCGGCGCCATGATCACGGCCAAAGGCGAAGAGGTCGTCAAGCAACTGCGGGCGCTGGACGTTAGGATGCACATGATATCCGGCGGCGCGATGCACGAGCTGATGGCCGCAGGCGAAATGCCGATGTCGATTTCCATCTTCCGCAATCATGTGCTCGCGGCGAAACCAAAAGGCGCGCCCACGGAGTGGGTGCCGCTGGACTTGAGCCCGACCAACGCTGGCGGCGTAGCGCTGCCGGCCGGTTCCAATAGTCCGTACGCGGCGCTTTTGTTCATCGATTTTCTGCTGAGCCCGGAAGGGCAAAAGATCTTCGAGGAAAAGTTTCGCTTTGCGACATCGACCAAGAATTACGGATTCAAAAAGTGGTATCCCGAAAAGGGCTTGACTATCGAGCAGTATGAAAAGGCGGAGGACCGTTGGAAAAAGCTCCTCCGGGATATCGTGCGCAAATAATCCATTTGCGATCTTGCCATGAGCCTATTGGAATGCAAAAGACGGAATTCAAGAGATGTTTCTAGCGATTTATCCTTCCGATTGACAGACTCGTCTCACCTTTAGTAGAGGTTGCGAGTATGAAGAGCATTTTCATTTTGTTCGCGCTTGCATGGATTGGCAACTGTAGCCTCGGTCTCGCCGCCACCGTCGACGACGCCGCCAAGAAGGAAGGTCAATTGGTGCTTTATGGCACCACTGCCGTGGACCATCAGGCGAAGATCACCGAGGGCTTCACGCGCAAATATCCGTTCATCAAAGTCGAAAACTTTCGCGGTAATTCCGAGCGAGTGCTTAGCCGTGTCCTTACCGAAGGGAGAACCGGCACTTACTTAGTTGACGTCATCAACATTGACGGGCCCAACGCTTTGGTCCTGAAGGACCGAGGATACCTCCAGCCCTACAAGTCCAAGGAGACGGAATCCTTTCCCGAGCAGTTTCGGGACCCGGAGGGTTTTCTGCCCTGTTGTCTCCAGGTCACGACGAGCGTGATCGGCTACAACACGGCGCTCGTGCCGAAAAACGAGGCGCCGCGCTCGTTCCACGATCTGCTCGATGCCAAATGGAAGCGGAAAATCGGCATAGATGGCGACAGCTCGGAATGGTTTGCCGCGTTGATGCAGATATGGGGCAAAGAAAAGACGGTTGATTTTTTCCGTGCTCTGGTGAAGCAAGAGCCCTCGAAGCACCGCGGTCGCACGTTGCTGGCGCAGATGTTGGCCGCGGGCGAATTCCCCATCGTGGCCGAGTTGTTCGGCTACCGCGTGCTGGAGTTCCAGGAGCGCGGCGCGCCGGTGGAGATCGTCAACGCCGATCCGGTGATCGCTCGTCCCTGGCATCTTTTGCTTGCAAGCAGAGCGCCGCATCCCAATACGGCGAAACTGTATATCGATTATCTCCTGTCCGTCGAAGGGCAACAGCTCATGGCAGGGCTGGGACGGGTGGTGGTTCGTCCGGGGGTTAAACAAAAATTTCCTCGTTTGACGGAAGGCGTTAAACTCTATCCCGCTAAGCCTGAACCGGCAAAGAGCTACGAAGAGATCACTAAACTTTATTATTCCATCGTGAAATAATCCGGCGAAAACAAAGGGAGGAACAAAAATGGCAGCCTATCAAACATTATTGGTGAACAAGAACGACGGAGTGACGACGATCACGCTCAATCGTCCGGAAAAGCGCAACGCGATGAGCCCGCAGCTCCACCGCGAGATGTACGACTGTCTCAACGACCTGCGCTACGACAAAGAAACGCGGGTAATTGTGATTACCGGAGCCGGCGAGAGCTTCTGCGCGGGACAGGACCTGAAGCAGTACTTCATCGAGATGGACTCGCAACCCGAGCGTGTGCGCGACGAGGTAAGAGAAAAATCGCGCCAGTGGCGCAATGAAATTCTGCGCAAGATGCCTCAGCCGGTTATCGCAAAGATCAACGGCTGGGTATTCGGTGGCGGATTTACGGTCGTCACCGGTTGCGACATCGCCATCGCAGCGGACGACGTGCAATTCGGCCTGTCGGAAGTCAACTTCGGCCATTTTCCCGGCGGCGAAGTGACCATCGTCTTGACGGAACATCTACAGCCGAAGCACGGTCTTTATTACGCGCTCACGGGGAAAACGATGACCGCGAAGGAAGCCGAGCGCATCGGTCTCATTACCAAGGCCGTGCCGCGCGCCGACTTGGACAAAGAGGTGATGGAGCTTGCTAACAACCTCAAAGAAAAAGCACCGTCGGCGTTGAACGCCGTGAAAGAAGCCTGGTACTACACTTTCTACTCGACCCCGGAAGTCGCCTACGAAATTTCCGGGTTGATTTCCGATAAAGCTAAACAGGCGATCGGCGGCCGGCCCGGACTGCAACAGTTCGCGCGCAAAGAGTACCGGCCAGGGCTCGGGTCGTATAAGTTTGAAGAAAAGAAATAAACCTGTTCAAGTCGTTCAATAAGTTCAAAACGTTCAAACCGTTTAACTTCGGTCCGGTTGATCGATTTGAACGGCTTGAACGGAGCGAAGCGATTGAACGGAGTGAAACGGTTGAACGTTCAAAGGCCTGCTTCGGAGGAGAAAAATGGATTTTAACCTGCCTGAAGAACTGCAGATGCTCAAAGACACGGTGCGGAAGTTCGTCGATAAAGAGCTGATTCCGATCGAGATGCATACGATTGAGAACATGGATCTGAAGCCGGACATTCGCGAACGGCTGGAGAAGAAAACTAAAGAGATGGGACTCTGGATGTTCGACGTGCCGGAAGAATACGGTGGCGGCGGACTTGGCAGCCTGGCGCAGGTGCTCGTGTGGGAAGAGCTGGCGCGCACGGCGGCCCTGCCGTCGCGCGGGCAGGGGATTTTCGGGCCGGAGATTCGGCCGATTCTTTACGCGCTCAACCCGGAACAGAAGAATCGCTTCATGGATCCGATCATGCGCGGCGAGAAAAAGCTCTGCTTCATGCAGACCGAACCGGATGCCGGATCCGATCCCGCTTCGATGAAAACCCGCGCTGTGCGCCAGGGCGATCATTACGTCGTCAACGGCACCAAGCGCTTTATCACCGGAGCCGCCGAAGCCGATTTCGGCCAGTTGATGGCTGTCACTGATCCTGCGAAGGCGGCTCACGGCGGGATTTCCTGCTTCATGGTCGACATGAAGTCGCCGGGGCTCACGCTCGTGACCAAGTTCAAGACGATCATGGGCGAGGAGCCCTGGCAGATCGCATTCGACGACATGAAGGTGCCCGTGGAAAACCTCGTCGGCAAGGAAGGGGAAGGATTTAAGCTCGCGCAAAAATGGCTCGGCATCGGCCGGCTAAAGCATGGCGCCCGCGCATTGGGTGTGGCCGAACGCTGCATTGAAATGGGGGCAAGCTATTCGAAGCAGCGCGTAACCTTCGGCAAACCGCTTTCTGAGCGGCAGGGAATTACTTTCAAATTGGCGGACTCCTATGTCGAGCTGCACGCCGCTCGCTTGATGGTTTATCAGGCGGCGTGGAAAAACGATCAGAAGCAAGATATCCGCAATGAAGCCTACATGGCGAAGCTGTTCGCCGACGAGATGTCGTTCCGCGTTGTCGATCGCGTGCTGCAGATCCACGGCGGCATCGGCCTGACGCTCGATCTGCCTCTGGCCAAGTGGTTTGTCGATCAGCGCAGCCGGATGATCACCGAAGGCGCCTCCGAAGTCATGCGCATGGTGATCGCGCGGGAAGTGCTCAAAAAATACAACTAAATTAAGGCGGAAGGTTCAAATCGTTCAAAACGTTCAAGTAGTTTAAGAACTCCGAAGTATTTCGGACGATTTGAACGCTTTGAACGGCTGGAACGATTTGAACGAGTTCCCGTTTTCGGGCTGGAGGGTCGCGATGAGCTTGGAATTTACTTTTGCGCTCGGCGCTATTGTCGTGCGAATGCTGCAAGTGATGGCGGGGGCATTATTCTGTTGGCTCGGTTTTAAGCTTTTCGCGCTGGTGCCCGGTGCAGACAGCGGCGCGGAGATAAGTTTTTCGAACCAGCTGAAGCTGAATTTTACGAAAGTCGGACCCGGAGTATTCTTCTCGGTATTCGGCGCGGTGATTCTGATTCACGGAATAAGCAATCCGCCGACTCTAAGCATCAGGGAAGGCGCTGACGTTGCTCCCGCGGCAGGTAGTGACAATGCGCCGCAGGCCGCGACCGTCTCGTCAGCGCGAACGGAACGAACCGTTGTCGTCGCCGGGAGCGGACAAAGCACCGGAGACGATTTGGCGCGGCAAACCTTACGCAACGACGTTATTCAACATATCCGCTTCATCAATCGCGTCGACGCGTTCCTACGGGCCGATCTCAAGGCTTTCGAACGCAATGATATCGTGGTGCAGAGCAGGGAGATAAAACTCAAGTTGATGGGCCTGGCTTGGGCGGCGGTGTGGGGCGATCAGCCAACCTTTGAGTCATGGGCGAGGGACAATAGTAGCGGGACACCCAATCAAGAAGCCAGGGCGTTCTATTCAAGTAAGTAGAAGGAAGGGATGACAAAGCCAATAAATGTTCTTTCCGTCATCTTGTGCTCGCTCGTTTTGTTCGCCGGCGATACTGTGCAGGGCCAGGTGCCGATCTACTCCGACACTTTGCAGGCTGAGTGGCAAAGCGAATTTCGCGGCATGGTCGTAGACAATTACCAGCGCCTCATGGTACCGCGAATGACCAACGAGGAAATCGCGCGCCTGCGAAACGTTCGCTTTGAATTTCCCATAGACCGTGAAGCCGTGGCGTTTCGTTTCTTCGCGCGAGAGACCGGCCAGATTGTCATGCCGGTAGCTTCACTTTTGTTTTTAAAAGACCTTGCCATGGCCTATGCCTGGCTCAGTACCAATAATTATTCGCCCCAGACGGTGTTCGACTATCTCACTTTGTTTATCAGAGGGTGGCTGCAACGATGGCCGAGCGAGCTCCGGTCGCCCCTCAAAGCGCTGGGGATTCCTGAGACGGCGGCAAAAGACCAGCGTGCGCTCGACGCCCGCAATGAAATCCTGAGTAAGACCATTCTCTTCCTGCTCGGCCATGAATTGGGTCATGTGCTGCATGGCCTGTCGGCGCACCGCTCCGGGATCGCCGGTGCTGTCCGAGAGGCCGAAGCTGCGGCGGACCAGTTCGCCGTCGATCTGTTTGGGCGCATGGGTCTGCTTCCCAACGGCGCGGCGAGCTTTTTTGCATTCAGCGCGCGGCTCGCGCCCGTGCGGAGCGAATTCTCCGACGAAGCGTCCTGGCGGCGCGAGCTGGAAAAACGGACCCATCCGTTTGACGGCCAGCGGATCAATGCGATGGCCAATCGGATCGAGGCGCAGCGAGACGTCTTTGCGCGGGCTTTCAGCAACTCCCAATTGGGGGCCGCGCGCGTGCAGGTGTTGGTTGCTGAGTTACGTGAGGTCGCTAGATACCTGGACGATCCATCGGTTTCACAACTTCAACGGGACTGGGCGGCGGGATTTGAACCTGAAGATCTCCGGCCCCGACGAACGCTGGTTCCGGAATTGCGGCCTCGATCAGGCGAGCGCTTCGCGACTCTGCCGTTCTCCGGTTTTTACCAGGGGCGCATCACGTCGAGCCGGTCGAAGGAAGACACAGAGCTGAGCGTGATTCTACGGCGGGATAGGGATCGGCTAACTGGCGAGAGTTCTTATTTGGGATTGCGGGGACGCATCGAAGGTGTCGTTGACGGACACGACTCCGAGGCGCGTTGGAACGTCGGGTCGGCGGTATATTCGCTGAGCCTCAAGTCGGACGGCAGCGGCGGTCAGATCAAGGCGAAATATCGAGTTGACAACCAGCCCGCACTATTCGGCGATTGGTTCTTGGAGCGCCGAGAGCTGCGCTAGCAAATTGAGGCGGAAGGTTCAAAACGTTCAAGCCGTTCAAGTAGTTCAAACCGTCCGGAAGAGTAGAACGCCTTGAACGCTTTGAACGGCTTGAACTACTTGAACGAGTTAGGTCTCTTTCGCGAAAGACAATTCCCAGCGGTTGCCGTCCGGATCGAAGACGTTGACGGAGTAACTTGCGCCGTCTCGGTGCGGGCGGATCTTCTCGATGTTGGCGCCGATATCCTGCAGCGCCTTGATGGTTTTCTCTTTCTCTTGCCACGGAATATTCAGCGTGTGGTGCGGGTCGACCGCGCGGGGTCCCTTGGACGCGTCGAAGAGATGGACCTCGAAATTGCCCAGCCGGACATCGACTTCCTTCACTTGACCGGCTTTGAGCTGTTCTTCGGTTGGCTCGACTTTCTTTACGATCTTTCCGCCGATGACTTTGGTATAAAATTCCACGGCCTGGTCTAAATTCCTCGCGCTCGTGGCGAAAGTTCGGATTCCTTTGATAGCGAACATGGGAGTCTCCAAACGGATTAGTGCGGTTTATTTTTTGATTACTTCAAATCGCGGTTCGTGATAATCGAGTGCGACTTGGAAGTGCTTGAGGAATGATGCTCCCAAAAGCCCTTCCGCCGGAAGATCTCGGGGAAGCGGTATCGCGATGACTTGGACGTTTGTAGCGGCACAGCTCGAGCCGACGGTTACCTTGTCCACTTGACCGATGGGTGCTTCTGTTCGAGCGGACGCCGTGACAAGAGGGGCAGTTCGGATCGGAGCGATGCCTAGTTCACGGAATACGTCAGGTCTTATGGTTACGTAGCTCGCAGCCGTATCGACGATCATCGGCATATATAGCGAGCGGTCCCCATTTTCGATGAGTACAGAAATAACGAAGAGCTTGAACTCTCTAAATACCCCCTGGCGAAATGGGATAGAGAATTTCACAGAAGTCAGCACTACATTGCGAATGCGGTATCGGGGGACGCAAGAATCCCACTAAAGAAGAAATAGAGCTTCTTGCCTTTGTGTATTCCAATCGCTTCGATGACTTTTTGCCGGTCAGCGGCAGCCTTGAGGACAACGCCTTTGTAGGGCGCGCCATTCTTCGTCTCGATGACCTCGATCAATAGCCATTGATTGGCAAATTCTCGCTCGATGGATTTGATAGTGAGAGCCTTCATAAATCTTCGGGTAATGATTGCAAGTTATAGCGGACTTCAGAGTCTGTCAAATCCCTTTTATTCACAGGCTGACAGATTCCTTGAGGACTTGTTCGCGGATGTAAGGACTGACTGCGTCTTCAGTTACGACATCGACTTTACACCCAAGCAAATCTTCGAGGTCCTGCTTGATCGCGACGATGTCAAGAATGCTTCGCCCAGGTTCTAGGCTGACCAATATATCAACATCGCTCCTCTCGGTAGCCTCGCCACGGGATACCGAACCGAAAATGCGAAGATGTTTCGCCCCATGAGCGGCGGAGATCCGCAAAATCTCGTCGCGCTTGTTCGATAAGTGTTCATTCACATTCATGGCTTAATCCCCTTAGCCAGGATACTAAGCGATATGGGGCGGCCTGACAAGCGGTGCTGAGAAAACCTGCATGCTTAGAAATGCGTGAACAAGAAGAGGGGCGACCGGTCGGGCGCCCCTACGAAAACAGCCGACGAATGGAGCGGGTGAAATGTCGGGGCGGGTTTGAAACCCGAAATCCAGGAGATCCAGCTTGAACTGCTTTCTGAAATGGGCAAGAGATGAAACTGAGCCGGGCGCCGAGGCTTTGGTCAAAATGATATTCCGCTTTGCTTTTCTCCGCGCCCTCGGTGCCTGGGCGGTTAGCTACACGGAAGCCTGAAGTTCGGAATCAAAGGACACGACGAACCCATGGGGAGCGAACTCTGTTTCACGAGCGGCCGGGAGCTGGCGGAGTCGATCCGCGGGCGAATGGTTTCCGCGCGCGAAGTCATGAGCGCTTTCTTGCGCCAGATCGACCGCGTCAATCCTAAAATCAACGCCATCGTCGCCAAACTCGACGACGACAACTGCCTCGCGCTTGCGGATGAAGCGGATCGGCGCCTGGCGCGTGGCGCTGATGTCGGCCCGCTGCACGGTTTGCCCTTCGCCTTTAAGGACCTGGACCCCGCGGTCGGTTTTCCCATGACCCGCGGCTCGCCGATCTTTAAAGATTTCATGCCGAGTGAAGATTCTGTGCTGGTCGAGCGCTTGCGCGGCGCGGGTGTGCTGGCCATCGGCAAGACCAATGTCTCCGAGTTCGGCATGGGATCGCACACCTATAACGAAGTGTATGGCACGACATTAAATCCGTACGATTTGACTAAAAGCGCCGGCGGTTCGAGCGGCGGCGCCGGCGCGGCGTTGGCCGCCGGTTTATTGCCGCTGGCGAGTGGCAGCGATCTCGGCGGCTCGTTGAGAAATCCCGCCAACTTCAACAACATCGTCGCGCTGCGTCCGACGGTCGGTCTCGTGCCCGCGGCGCCCGCGGCCCTGCCATTTCTGGGTTTCTCGGTCAAAGGACCCATGGCCCGCACCGTTGCCGACGTGGGATTTTTGCTCAGCGCGATGGCCGGCGCCCATCCGCGCGACCCCGCGGTTTATCCATCCGAGCCCTCGGTCTTTGCCAAGCCATTAGACCGTGACTTTAGAGACGTGCGAGTTGCCTGGTGTCCCGACCTGGGTGGCTTGCCTCTCGACCGCCGGGTCCGGTCCGTGTTGGAAGCGAAGCGCAAGACTTTTACCGGCCTCGGCTGTGAAGTTGAGTATGCCTGTCCCGATTTGACCGGCGCCGATGAAATTTTTCTGGCGATCCGCGCATGGAATTACTGGCACACCCTCGGTCCGTTGCTTAAAGAGCATCGGGCGAAAATGAAGGATGAGGCTGTCTGGCAGATCGAGTCCGGCAGCCGCTATTCCGGCGCGGAGATCGCTCGGGCGATGAACCGCCACGGCGAGCTGATGGAACGTATGCGCCGCTTCCAGGAAAAATATGAATTCCTGATTTGCGCCGTGAATCAGGTGCCGCCGTTCGATACCGCGCTGCATTGGCCCCGCGAGATCGAAGGGGTGGCGATGGAAAATTATCTTAGTTGGATGAAGTCGGCTTACTGGATCTCGGCGACATTCCATCCGGCGATATCGGTGCCCGCCGGATTTACCGAGGAAGGTTTGCCAGTGGGCATCCAAATCGTCGGCCGGTATCGCGACGATCTCGGCGTCCTGCAAATCGCTCATGCCTTCGAGCGGGCAACCGGCTTCGGCCGCAGACGGCCTGAAGTCGCTTCGGATTAGGCGCGCGGTGCCGGCAGGCAGCGATGCGATGTACAAAAGGTTCTTGCGGGTTCCTTGTGAAAGAATATTCACCACTGAGACGCAGAGTTCGCATGGTTCGACAAGCTCACCATGAGCGGAAGAAAGCCGCTCACCCTGAGACTGTCGAAGGGCTCCGCGATCTCAGCGCTTCTGCGGTGCAATCTCTGGGTGTTCCTTCACCACAAACTGGCATAGCGTTGGCGCGGTTACCCACACGGAAGCCTGAAGACCATTATAAAAATGCCACGCCGCCGTCCACCGCGACGGTCTGGCCGGTCATGAAATCGCTCAGCGGTGACGACAGAAACAAGACGGTGCCCACCAAATCCTTGGGCAGTTGCACCCGCTTCAAGCAGCGGTCGGCGACGCGGGCGCCGCGCATCTTCAAAATCTCTTCGCTGGGATTGTCTTCCGACAGCGTCGAGCCCGGCGCGATAGCGTTGACGTTGATGTTGTCGTCGCCGACTTCCCGCGCCAGCGTGCGCGTGAAGCCGATCACGCCGGCCTTCGACGTGACATAATGAATGCGGCCGGCGCTGCCGGTGAGCGCGGTGCCCGACGAGATGTTAACGATCTTTCCCGACTTTTGCTGGCGCATGGCCGGCAGCACGGCGCGGCAGCAGAAAAAGAGACCTTTCAAATTGACCGCCATCATGCGGTCCCATTCCGCCGGATCGATGGTGTCGATGCCGCCGCGATTCATCGGGATGGTCGCGAAGATCGCCGCGTTGTTCACCAGGATGTCGATGCGGCCGTATTGGTCGAGGATGGTTTTCACCATCGCCTGCGTCGACGCTTCGTTGGCGACGTCGACCTTGACCGAGAGCGACTTGGCGTCCGTCTGCGTATTGACTTCCTTCGCCACTTTCGTCGCGGCGGGCTCGTCGATGTCCGCGACGACCACCCGCGCGCCCGCGCCGCCGAAACCCTGGCAGTAGGCCCGCCCGATGCCGTGCCCGCCGCCGGTGACGATAACAACTTTGTCTTTGAGTCCTTCGATCATGTGCGTCCCCCATCAATTGATTTTAGGTCAAAATAGCCTCAGACCTTTCGTGGTGTCAAGGCGCGGGGGTCGAGCATCGGCGAAAAGATCATGCTAGGATGCCGTGGAGTCAATTTTTCGAGGAGGTCGTCATTCAAAGTTGCAACGCTTCTAAATGGGGACAGGGGATGGCTTCGGTCATCTGTGCCATGATGCTCGCTCTTGGGGCCGCGCTCGCCATGGCGCAGGCGCAACCGGGGGAAAACCTTCCCATGTACGGCCAGCCGGGGCTAGTACGTCCGAACGATCTGAAAAAGGCTGACGCGGTTTTTGCTCAGCAGGCGACGACCGAGTATGGTAGTCCGGGCGCCGCCAGCCGTGTCTGGGCGGCCCAGGGCTGGGCTTCTTTGAGGAACGGTAAGCCGGAGGTTGCGTTACAGGAATTCAATCAAGCGTGGCTGCTGAACTCGCAAAACTACCAAGTCTTCTGGGGGTTCGGCGCCGTTCTGAGCGAGCAGGGTCGGTTGGGCGAGGCCATCGAGCAGTTGGAGGTTGCCGGCCGGCTGATCGACGAGCCGGCTCAGAAGGTCGCCTTGTTGTCGGATCTGGGTTCGGTTTATTCGGAGTTGGCGGCGCGCTTGCCGGAGGATAAACAGCTCGACCGCGCGCAACATTTCGTCAGCGCCAACCGGCGCTTCACCGAGAGTCTCGAGATCGATCCCAATTACGCGCCGAGCTGGAGAGAATGGGCGATCTCTCTGTTCCGCCAAGAGCGGTATTCCGAAGCCTGGATCAAGGCGAAGCGCGCCATCGAACTCAAGGCGGAGACCTTTCCCGCGAGCTTTCTCGATGCCCTTCGTAAAAAACATCCCGAGCCGAAATAGTTTCGTCATTGCTGGAGTCGTAGACGAACAAACGAGTGGAGCGATGGAGTACTGAAATACGCCGCAAATTGGCTTGAGAACGGAGAATCGAGGATCGAGGATCGCGATCCTCCATCATCGATCTTCTATCCTCGACCTGTTCTTGCCGCTCCGCTACGCGTCGAGCGTTTGGCCGCCGTCGATGACCAGCGCGTGTCCGGTGACCAGGGACGCTTCGTCGGAGACGAGGAAGAGCACACCGTAGGCGATCTCTTCCGGCCGGCCCATGCGAAGGAGCGCCTTATTGCTGCTGGCCAGTCTCGTGCGCTGTTCTTCGGTGGTGTTCTCGTCGATGGTTCGGCGCGGAGGAAATCCACGAAAGCGCGGCGTTTCGATGGCGCCGGGACAAACGCAATTGACGCGGATTCCCAGCGGCCCGTAGTCGAGCGCCATTTGACGCGTCAAATTCACGATGGCGGCCTTGGTGGCGCAGTAGCTGGGATATTCAGCGGAGGCGAGCAATCCGAAAGTGGACGCCGTGGTGACAATGTTGCCGCTGCCTTTCTTGATGAAGTGCGGCAGGACGGCGCGGGCGCCGCGAAACATCGCGTTCAAATTAGTATTAAGAACGAAGTTCCATTCTTCGTCCGTATGCTCGTGAAGTTTTTTGCGGATGCCGGCGCCGGCGTTGTTGTAGAGAATGTCCACGTCGCCGAATTTCTCTATCGCCGTCGCCACCATGCGGTCGCAATCGGCCTGCTTGGTCACGTCGATAATCGCGAAAACCGCCTGGCCGCCTTCTTGCTGGATCATCTGATCGATACGCGGCGTGATCGTTTCCTGGATATCGCAACAGACGACTTTCGCTCCTTCGCGGCCGAATAGACGCGCCGTGGCGCGGCCGATGCCGCTGTTGGCGCCGGTGATGATTGCGACTTTCCCTTTGAGACGGCCAAGACCCGCACGCAGCATCGGATGTTCGTCGTTCAGTATTTCCGCCATGGTTATTGCCTCCTGATTTTTGCGAATGACGTTACCTCAGCCGCGGCAAAAATCCAAGTCGAGCGTGGAGGATTGAAGGTCGAGGATAGAGGATCGAGGATAGAGAATCGATGATCGAGGATGGCAGATCGCGTAATGGGAAACAGACCAGCTATCCTTTTGCCGAGCGGCAGAAATCGTCGGCGCGTTGGATCATCCGATTGAGCATAGCACCGACTTTCTGCCACGCGTCATCGAGCACGTGATGTTGTCGACGGTCTATGTAGCCGCAGTCCAAGGCGTGATCCAACCAAGCTTGAGTTTCCATCGCCTCTCCAAGAGCTTCGTCGATCTTATTTATGAATGCAGCCGGATAGCGACGTCGATCCCAGGCTTCTGCGATCATAGCGTTCACTGCCCGAGAAGAACGGCGTATTTGATCTGTCAGTGAGTACAGTTCTTCCTTCGGAAAATCTTTCGAAAGGACAAATAGTTTCTTTGCCTGCTCGCGCGCCAACACATAAACGTCTAGATCACGGAAGCCTCTAATGACCGCCATTCGATCCTCCATCCTCTATCTTCCATCCCATCTTCCTCAATCCTCAATCCTCAATCCTCAATCCTCCATTCTCCATCCTCGACCGTTATCTTTCCTACCGGCGGTACAGCTGCTTGATGAACCCCGACGAATCCAGTTCGCGGATCAGGCTCATATCGACGAACGTCTTGGGATCTGCGGCGGCGGCCTTGGGGTTTTTTGGCGCGAGATCGTCGAGCATGGTTTTCACGCCATCGGGGTTTGGATAGGGCACCTCCGGAAAGACATTCGAGTAGTCTTTATAAGCTCTTTCGAGACCTTCGGGATCGGTGACGCCCAGATGTTTCCTGAAGAGCGCCTTGGCGTATTCCTTGTCGGTCTTGATGATATGGATCGCTTCGACCACGGCGCGGGCCAATTTGAGCATCAGGGGGCGCCTTGATTTGATGATGCTCTCGCGTGTCAGTATGCCGTTCCACCAAAACGGAATCTTGAGGTCGCTGATGTTGTAGAGGTTGTGAAGGCCCAGCTTTTCAGCTTGTGTCAGAAAGGGTTCCGGGATGATCGTGAACTGAGTTAATCCCTTTGACAGCGCTGCTAACCTTTCCGCGGTGCCGCCGGTGGGAATGATTTTTACGTCCTTGTCCGGATCGATTCCCAACTTCTTTAAGGCGAGCCGCAAGCCCAGGTCCGAGGTGCTGCCCAAGCGATTGACGCCAGCGACCTTGCCTTTGAGTTGTTCGATCTTGGTGATACTGCCGAGCGAAACGATATGGTCCACGAAGGTCGGCACGACGCCGACGATCATCACCGTGTCGGCGCCCTGAAGTCGTGAGCTCACCAGCGTGGTCACGGAAATGCTTGCGGCGTCGATCTCGTCGGCCAGTAGAGCCTGGAGCACGGTCGGGCTGGCGTTGATCGCGATGATCTCCGGCTCGACGCCCATTCTTTGCAGCAATTTTCTGTCGTCGATGACCCAGATCGGGCTGTTCGTCGGGCTGAATCCCGCCCAGGCGAGTCGCAATTTCTCCTGCGCGGAAGCGAAATGGGTGGCGGCGAGCAGCATTGGCATCACAGCTGCGGCTAGGAGCAATCTTCGCAACATATTCAGTCCCTCCTGTTAATTTGGACGTGACAGCCGAACTTTACACATGGACTTAGTTCGGTCAAGACGTCCGGCGGGAGTTTACGCTCCTTTGCAGAAAGCCACGGGTGGAAACCCGTGGATGAATAAGAGGTGGGTACCCTCCGTAGCCTTGGCCAAGGAGGGTGCACTTCGGAGGGGTTCACCCTACGAAGCATGTGGAGAGGTGCCACGGCCGTAAGGCGGTGGGGCTCCACCGCGATGAGGCTGAGTAACCGCAAGACGACGGCAGATGAGTCGCTGAATCGAGATCGTCCCGCAGTTAGACCGAAAACTTGCGGAGTTCGGGGAGCGCCACCGAGGCGTTCATTCGGCTTTTGAAAATTAAAGCCGCGGCTACTTATAGAGCTGTTTGATAAAGCCGGAAGCTTCCAGTTCGCGAATAAAGCTTTGGTCGACGAAGGCGTTCGGGTTCGCACCCACGGCTCTGGTATCCCGGATCGCCAAGTCATCGAGCATGGTCTTGACGCCGTCGGGGGTGGGCATGAGGTTTTCCGGGAACACGGCGGTGTAGGCCCGATAGGCCCGCTCCAGTCCCTCCGGATCCGTGAGCCGCAGGTTTTTACTGAAGATCGCTTTGGTGCTCTCTTTTTCGGTTTTGATCGAGTGCACCGCTTCGACCATCGCGCGGGAGAACCTTAGAAGCGTCGGCCGTTTTGCCTTGGCGATGGTTTCTTTCGTGAGCACGGCATTCCACCAGAAGGGGATTTTCAGCGAGCCGATGTCGAGCAGATCTTTGAAACCCAGTTTTTCCGCCTCGCGCACGAACGGCTCGGGCATGATGGTGAACTGTGTCAGCCCCTTCGACAGCGCGAGCAATCGTTCCGTGTTGCCGCCGGAGGTGATGATCTTCACGTCCTTTTCAGGATCGACTCCCAATCTTCTCAAGGCGAGGCGCAGTCCGAGATCGGAGGTGCTGCCGAGGCGGTTGACCCCGCCGGTTTTACCCTTGAGCTGCTCCGGGCGAGTGATCGACTGCAGGGTGATGATGTGATCGACGAAGGTCGGCACCATGCCGAGGATCATGACGATGTCGGCGCCCGCGATCCTGGAGCTGGCCAGAGTGGTGACCGAAGTCACGATCACGTCCAACTCGCCGGCGAGCAGGGCCTGCAGCGCCGTCGGGCTGTTGGAGATTCTGATGACTTCACCGGTAAGACCGTTCTTCTTAAGTAAGCCTTTTTCCTGGACGACCCAGATCGGGCTGTTCGCCGGGCTTTCGCCGGCCCAGGCGATGCGGATTCTTTCCTGCGCCGCCGCTCGATCATGAGCAAAGACCAGAACCGCGCCGGTGAAAATGACCAACGAAACAACCGCAGAGATTCGCCGCATGGTTCGACTCTCCTTATCGCAAGCTAAAGTTAACATTCCATAACATATTAAATGACTGAAATCAGCCCTTGTGGCTTGCGCAATCATGAAAGTTACACCGCCCGGCTAGTTGCGCCTTCAGCGTTGATTGACTGAAGGACCCTTTTGTTATACCGAATGCGCAACGGGGGACGAATGGCTAAGAAGGGTATCCTGGTTACCGGGGGGACCGGTCTGGTGGGCGCTTATGCCATCGGTATGCTTCTGGAGCGTGGCGAGCGGCCGGTGGTATTCGACGTAGCGCTCAATGAGCGGCTGCTGAGCGCGGTGGGAGTCGATCCCAATCAGGTAACGTTGATCCGCGGCGACATGATGGACCTGCCGGCTTTGATCTCAGCCATTCGCGACAACGACTGCGACCGTATCATTCATCTCGCGGCCTTCTTGGGCGAGGAAGTTCAGCGGCGGCCTTATAGCGGCGTGCGGCTGAATTTTATGGGAACGGTCAACGTCTTCGAGGCCGCGCGTTTGGAAAAGGTGAGCCGCGTGATTTTTCCTAGCTCAGGGACCGTTTATCTAGGCTCCCTCGGCGAAGGCCTTGAGAAGATCGACGAGAGCATTCCGATGAATCCGCCGTCGGTCTACGCGGCGACCAAGGCGAGCTGCGAGTTCATGGGGCGGGCCTATGCGAAGCGGTACGGCTTCGAATTTATCTGCCTGCGATTGACGGGCGGGCTTTACGGTCCCTCGCCGGCGGCGCTCAAGGCGACCCGCGAGATCGCGATCCAACAAATGATTCGCGCCGCGGTGAAGGGCGAAGGAGCTAAGATCAATTGGCCGTACGGCCCGTCGGAAATTCTCTACGGCAAAGACGCTGCCAAAGGAACCATCCTGGCGGTGCTCAAAGACAAATTCAAAGATACGTTGTTTCACATCGGCAACGGCGTTATGGTCGGCGGGGACGATATCGTCGCGGCGATTCGCAAGGCGTTTCCCGGTTCCCGCATCGAGTTGGCCAAGGGTGATAACCCCATGCCTTATCCGCAATCGCGCCTGTCGAGTGACTTCTCCCGGGCGAAAGAACAGCTTGGCTATGAGCCGGAGTACCCGATCACCAGAGCGGTCGCCGACTATGCGGCGACGCTGAAAAGGTTGGAGGTTCTTTGAGCCAACCGCGCGCTCGCTGAATGACCGTGGAGCGCGAGTCGTCAAAGTGTCAGGGGTAATAGACTCGATTGGCAATAAATTCAAAGCAGAACGATTGAATCCAGGAGGTGCTATGCAATTGAGGCGAGGGGCGGTTTCTTTGGTGGCGGCTTTATTGGCATTGGCCGTTTCGGACCTCGCGGTCAACGCGGCGCAACCGGCAAAAACCGGCTTTGACGAAAATGCGGTAGCGGATTTCTATCGGGGCAAGACGGTTCGCATCGTCGTGGGCTTTTCGGCGGGCGGCGGCTACGATCAATATTCCCGCGTTATCGCGCGCCATCTGTCCAAGTATATACCCGGCAATCCGGCTGTAATCGTCGACAATATGCCTGGGGCCGGCAGCATCATCGCCGCCAATCATGTCTACAATGCCGCGCCGAAAGACGGCACGGTGATCGGCAATATTTCCGGCCCCATCGTACTCGAGCAGCTCTTCGGCACGCCTTCCGTGCAATTCGATATGGCGAAGTTTCGCTACTTGGCGGTGCCGGTAAGCGAAACCTATCTGATGATCGTCGTAAAAAAGACCGGCGTTACCAAATTCGACGATGTCATAGGTCCGAAGAGCAAGCAGGTGACCATTGGGGCGATCCCCGGCTCGACGGTTGAGCATGCGCCGATCCTGGTGCGCGACGTGCTCGGCGCCAACCTCAAGGTCGTCTCCGGCTACAAAGGCACCGCCGACGTCAGATTGGCGATCGAGAGCGGCGAAGTGGAGGGGTTCTTTAATACCTGGACTTCGATGAAAGTAACGGCGTTCGACAAGGTTAAAAACGGCGAATGGATCGTGCTGGCGCAACTGTCGGAAAAGCCGATCAAGGACTTGATCATTCCCAACGTGCCGACCATTCCGCAGATCGCCAAGACCAGCGAACAGCGGTTGATCATGAAATACGGCACGAGCACGCCCAATGACTTCGGCAAGTCTTATGTTTTGCCGCCGGGGGTGCCGCCGGACCGCGCGGCGATGTTGGAGACGGCCTTTGCGAAGGCGATGGCCGACAAGGAACTCTTGGCCGACGCCGATAAGGGGAAGCTCGAATTCGATCCGCTGACCGGCGACGAGATTCATAAACTGGTGTTGGAGTTCCTGGGCATGAGTCCCGACCTGAGGTCAAAGCTCCAGGCGGCGATGAAGGGCGGCAAAAAATAACCTTGGCAAAGTAAGCCTTTGCCAAGCTCAAGCAAAGGAGGAAAGTGCAATGTTTATGAACGGTAGATATTTAGGATTCTGGCTGGTTGTCATCGGGCTCTTGATTCCGGTCCTGGGAGCCGCGCAGACCGAGAGCCTCGATGATGTCTACAAGAAGGCTTTGAAAGAGGGTGGGACCTTAAATTATTACGGGACGCTGGCTCAGATCAACGCGGACAAGATTCTTCCCGTGTTCGAGAAGCGTTTCCCGGGAATCAAAGTAAATCACATCGATGCTACGGCGGATAAACTCGCCGCCCGGGCTATTACCGAGGCGCGTGGCGGAAGGATAATAGCGGATATCTTTCAGTTCAACCTCGAGAATATCGTCCAGGTTATAGAGCAGAAACTCGTGGTGAGCGATCTTCCGCCGGAAGCGGCAGATTATCCCGGAAACCTGAAAGGTTCGGGGTGGCTCGCCTCTGATTTGATTTTTATTGTCGGTGCCTGGAACACGAACAACGTCAAGAAAAACGAAGAGCCCAAGGAGTTCGAGGATTTCGCGGACCCGAAATGGAAAGGTCGTTTGATCGCGGAACCCAGAGATGCGGAATTGCTCATTGCTTTGACGCATAAGCATAAAAGCCAGGAAAAAGCAGTGGCCATTCTCAGAAAAATGCAGGCTAACAATATCGAGTTCCACAAAGGCCATTCCCAGCTGGCAGAGCTTCTCGTGGCGGGCCAGGCGGCGGCGTGCGTGACCTGTTATTCGCCCCACTACCCGCCGCGAATCAAAAAGGGCGCGCCGCTCGGCTATATGTTATCCGAGGGGATAGCAACCATTGTTGCGACATCGGTTGCCAAGGGCGCACCTCATCCCAATACGGCCTGGCTCTGGGCGCGGTGGGCTGCCTCGGAGGAGGGGCAAAAGGCCTATGCCCAGGGTGGCCGTACCCCTGCCCATCCGAAAATCGACCCAATTGAAAAAACCCGACCCAAGACCATCTATGCCGTGGGACCGGAAGATATCCAGCAGTTCAATAAGTATGAAAAGACTTGGAAAGAGATCTTCAAGATTCGGTAGTCATTGGGGAAAATAGTTAAACGGGCTGACTCCAAGGAGGTGTCTGATGAACATTTTGAAATCATTGCTCGGTCATGTTTTTGGGAGTGTTGTTATCCTCGGTCTTTTCGGCATGTTGCATGGGTCAGACGCCGAAACCCTCGATGAGGTTTACAAGAAGGCGGTCAAAGAAGGGGGCGTGCTGAATTGTTACTGTTCTTTGGCCCAGATCAACGCGGAAAAGATTTATCCGGTTTTTGAGAAAAGATTCCCGGGCATAAAGATCAACCATGTCGACGCCACGTCGGACAAACTCGCGGCACGGGCGATCACCGAGGCGCGCGGCGGCAGAGTGATCGCCGATGTGCTTGAATTCGGCTTGGAGAACATCGCCCAGGTCTACGACCAGAAACTGCTCTTAGAAAAACTTCCCCCCGAGGCTGCGGAATATCCGGAAAACTTGAAGGGGTCCTACTGGATTGCCAACAACATGATCTTTTTCGTGGGCGCGTGGAATACCAGCAGGGTGAAAAAAGAAGAAGAGCCAAAATCGCTGGACGATTTTGCCGACCCAAGATGGAAGGGCAAGCTGATCGCCGAGCCGCGCGACGCGGAAATGGTCATCGGTTTCATGCACAAGCACAAAAGCCTCGAGAAGGCACGGGCTATTCTGACCAAGATTGCGGCTAACAACGTGGAGTTCCACAAAGGCCACTCGCAGTTGGCCGAGCTTCTGGTGGCAGGGCAAGCTTCGGCGTGTTTCACCTGCTATTCGCATCACTATCCGTCGCGCATTAAGAAAGGCGCGCCCTTGGGCTACATGCTTTCCGAAGGACTCGGCAGCATTATCGCCGTTGCGGTGTTAAAGAACGCTCCGCATCCCAACACCGCTTGGCTGTTTACCCGCTGGGCGGCGTCGGAAGAGGGTCAGAAAGTCTACGCCATGGGCGGGCGAACGCCGGCCCATCCGAAAGTCGAGCCCGTTGATCCGGTCAGGCCGAAGACGATATATGCGATCGGGGCCGACGACGTCCGCCAGTTTTCCAAATACGAGAAAATCTGGAAGGAGATTTTTAAATTGAGATAGCCCGAAAAATACCAGTTGTGTTGACTCAAGAGGCGGTAATTGGTAGGTGATCCTGCGGACGATGAGACCATCCGCCTAACTGCAATTCTTAACAGGAGGCACGACCTATGAATAGGTTTAAGACATTGACCGCTATGAGTGTATCCGTGTGGTTTTTCGCGCAACTTACGGGCGCTGCTTTGAGCGCCGAGAGTCTCGACGAGCTTCATAAAAAGGCGCTCAAGGAGGGCGGGACGTTAAATTTTTACGGCACGCTGGCTCAAATCAACGCGGAAAAGATACTGCCGGTTTTCGAAAAAAAGTTTCCCGGAATCAAAATCAATCACGTCGATGCCACCTCGGATAAGCTGGTGGCGCGGGCGGTGACCGAGGCGCGAGGCGGACGGACCTTGGCCGATATACTGCAAATACCCTTGGAAAACGTCGTTCAAGCCCATGACCAAAAGCTATTACTAGAAACCAAATTACCGGAAGCCGCTGAGTATCCCGATGGCGCCAAAGGGAGCTTTTGGATAGCCTCGGACCTGCAGTTTTTTGTCGCTGCCTGGAATACCAGTCTGGTCAAGAAAGAAGAAGAACCGAAGTCGTTCGACGATTTCGCCGATCCGAAATGGAAGAATCGCCTGATTGCCGAGCCCAGGGACCTCGAGATGCTTCTGGCGTTCGCCAAATATAAATTCAAGAGCGATGAGAAAGCGATTGCGTTCTGGAAAAAGGTTGCGCTGAACAACGTCGAATTTCACAAAGGGCACTCGCAACTGGCCGAGCTGCTGGTCGCGGGGCAGGCGGCGGCTTGCATCACCTGCTATTCCCATCATTACCCGAGTCGCATAAGAAAGGGCGCGCCGTTGAACTACATGCTTACGGAGGGTGTGGCTTCGATCAACGGCACGGCCATTTTTAAGAACGCGCCGCACCCCAATACGGCAATGCTGTTCGCCCGTTGGATAGCGAGCCTGGAGGGCCAGAAGGTCATGGCGCAAGGCGGGCGAACTCCGGCCCATCCTAAAGTCGAGCCGGTGGATAAAACTCGCACGGAGAAGATTTACTTCGTCAGCGCGGACGATCTGAAGGAGTTTCCTAAGTACGAGAAGATCTGGAAAGAAATCTTTAAGCTTCGATAGGGCTTGCGCTCTACGCAGAGGTGAGTTCCATGTCGACGGTCGCCATCTCCGGCAGGGTAAGGTCGAATCTACAAGGATTCCGCGATCCCGCGTTGCTTATCCCCGTGGTAGGGGCGGGCGTGCTGATTTATCTGGCAGTTCTGCCGCTGTTCATGCTTTTCATGGGGAGTTTTGAGAAAGAGGTGGCTCCACGGGAGTTCATTTACAGTTGGCAAAATTACCGGGCGGCCTATGCCAGCGAATACACCTATTCGACGTTTATGAACTCGCTCATCTTCGCCGGGGGTTCTGCCGGGTTGTCGTTTCTCCTGGGAACGACGCTGGCGTGGCTGGTTGAGCGTACCAATGTGCCTCTGCGGGTAGTTTTTGTACCCATCGCCGTCGTGCCGCTGATACTGCCTGGCGTTCTGGAATCCATCGCCTGGATTTTTCTGCTCAGTCCGAAGTTCGGCTATTTAAACGTCGCGTTAATGTATCTCTTCGGCTTGGAGTCGGCGCCGTTCAATGTTTTCTCCTTGCCCGGGATGATCTGGGTGCACTCGGTCGGGCAGGTTCCGCTGGCCTTTCTCATGATGGTCGCGGCGTTTAAATCCATGGACCCGTCGCTGGAGGAATCGGCCATGATGTCGGGCGCCCCGACATGGCAAACCCTGAAGCGCATCACCCTGCGTCTGCTGATGCCGACCTGCGCTTCCGTGCTTTTGATATTGTTCGTGCGTACCTTGGAGTCGTTCGAAACACCGGCGCTTATCGGTATTCCGGCGCGCATTTACGTTTATACAAGCGAAATCTACCTGGCGTTCAACGAGTATCCTCCCGATTACGGTCGTGGCGCCGCCTTGGCCATCGGGCTGCTGCTTTTGAGCGCCCTCGGCGTGTGGCTGTACACGCGCTCGACCAAGGAAGGAAAGCGGTTCCAAACGGTAACGGGGAAGGCTTTCAGGCCGCGCCAATTTGAGCTGGGCGGGTGGCGTTGGTTGGGATTCGGCTTCTTGATGGCGTACTTCTTGTTTGTCGTATTGATGCCATTCCTGGTGCTATTTTGGGCGTCGTTTCTGCCCTTCTTTGCCACGCCAAGCTGGGAGTCGATCCAAAAACTGAGTCTTGAGAATTACACCTATTTGCTGAATTTCAGGCCGTTCTGGGACGCCATGCAGAACAGCGTCATTTTGGCCATATCAACTGCGACGGTAGCCATGGTATTGACCTCACTCATCGCCTGGATAGTCTACAAGAGCCGGCTTCCAGGGGCATGGATTCTCGACTTTTTGGCTTTCGTTCCGATCACGGTTCCAGGGATCGTGCTTGGGATGGCGCTGATCCTGCTTTACGTCGCATTCCCGATCCCGATCTACGGCACCATCTGGGTGCTGCTGATCGCCTATGTGACTCGCTATATTCCCTATGGAATGCGCACCGCGTCCGGATCGATTTTGCAAATCCACAGCGAGCTGGAAGAAGCCGCGGCGACTTCGGGCGCTTCGTGGTGGGCAACCTTTAAACGTGTGACACTGCCGCTGTTAAGGCCGGGCTTTGTGGCGGGATGGATTTATATTTGTATCGTTTCGTTTCGGGAGTTTTCGACGTCGGTTCTACTCGCTACCGGCGAAAGCCGGGTATTATCCATTCTATTGTTTACCATGTTCGAGCAAGGGCAGGTCACCATCGTGGCCGCCATTGGCGTCCTCATGATACTCGTCCTGATGGCGATCGTGATGCTTTTTTACAAACTTTCGGGACGCGTTGGTATCCAGGCATAACCGACAGATATAGATAAGGAACAGACTAAGCCGTGATTGAAGTCAAAGGGCTGGTAAAAACATTCATAGATGGCACCGGTAGGCAGGTTAAGGCGGTGGACCATATTTCCTTCCAGGTCGAGGAAGGCCGCTTTTATACCTTGCTCGGGCCATCCGGTTGCGGCAAGACCACGACACTGCGCTGTATCGCGGGGCTGGAAAAGCCCGACGAAGGCGAAATCAACGTCTCCGGAACCGCCGTATTTTCCTCGTCCAGCGGCGCCTTTGTGCCTCCGTATAAACGGGAAATCGGCATGGTGTTTCAGAGCTACGCGATTTGGCCGCACCTTACGGTTCTCGAAAATGTGGCTTTTCCGCTGCGGGTAGCCAAAGAACGCATCAGCAACGAAGAGGTTCGTAAACGCGTCAGCGACGCGCTTGCACAGGTGGAAATGAGCGGTTTGGAAGACCGCATGGCCACGCAGCTTTCCGGCGGCCAGCAGCAACGGCTCGCTTTGGCGCGCGCGCTGGTACGTCGTCCGCAGGTGCTCCTACTCGATGAACCGCTCAGCAATCTCGACGCCAAACTGCGCGAGCGCATGCGTTTCGAGTTGCGCGAGCTGCAACGTCGGTTGAGGATCACGACGCTCTACGTCACCCACGATCAAATCGAAGCCTTGTCCATGTCCAACACGATCGCGGTGATGAGTTCCGGGGTGATCGTGCAAGAGGGCGGGCCGCGCGATATCTACATGCACCCGAAGACCCAATTTGTCGCACAGTTCATCGGCTCCACCAATCAGATTTCCGGCCAGATCGTCAGTCAAGCGGGGGAAAATCTCGGCACCGTGTCAACCGAAATCGGCGAACTTTCCTGCAGCCTGATGAACGGTCTCAAAACGGGCGCGAACGTTATCGTGGTGATCCGACCGGAGAGCCTGATCTTACATCAGCAGCAGCCTGCTCACGGTGGTAATCTGGTCGAAGGCAAGATTGCCGCCGCCATGTTTCTTGGGGAGTATGTCGACTGTAGCGTCGAGATCGGCCGGGTCGTGTTACAAACTCACCAACCCCACACTTTCCTGGTCCGGCGCGGCCAATCTATATGGGTTGAGTTGCCGCCGGGCGATTGTCTCGCGCTTCCCGACCAAAATTGAAACGACTGATCACCGGTTTCTCGAATCTCTAGCACGATTGCATAAGATCGGTTAACTATGGGTAGGTACTATTGTCCGAAGACTCATTCGAACAGCATGAAGGACTGATGGCGGGAGGGAAAATGACGAATATATCGCGAACCATGGCCATCTTGATGGCCGTGACCATTGGGTATTGCGGCGCTGTGTCCGCCCAGGAGCGGATCAAGCTCGACTACAGCTCGGTCGATGCCAGCAATGCGGTTTGGTATACCGCGCAAGAGGTGGGCTTATTTAAGAAGAACGGCTTGGACAGCGAGCTCATCTTCATCCCGAGCACGACGACGGCCGTGGCGAGCATCATCGCGGGAGATATACCGATCGGCAACGCGTCGGGAGGAGGCGTGGCCAGCGCGGTGGTGGGCGGGGCGAACCTGGTCATCGTGGGGTGCATGCTCAATACGCTGCCCTATGAGCTGGTGGTGCAGGAATCGATCAAGACGGCGGAGGATCTAAGGGGAAAAAATATCGGCATCAGCCGCATCGGCAGCGCGTCCGACGTGGCGGCTCGCGTTTTGATCAAGGAACTCGGCTTGGAGCCTGTCAAGGACGTGCCGATATTGCAGGTGGGCGGTGCGCCCGAGAGGGCGGGTGCCTTTCGCGGCGGCCGGATCGCCGGTTTTCCGTCGCCGCCGGGGATCATTCAACTGGCCCAGGGCATGCCGCACCGTGTCATGATCAGCACCGCCGATTTCCAGAAGCGATTCGATTTCCCCTTCATTTGCGCGACGACGACCAAGTCGTTCTTATCGAGCCGGAGAGAGACCGTGAAGCGGGTCCTCATGGCATTGATCGAATCGACGCATTTTTTCAAAACCCGCAAAGAAGAAAGTAAGAGGATCATCGCCAAGTACAACCGGCAAAACAACCCTGCCTATTTGGAGTCGGCCTATGTCGCCGTGGCGAAGCTGTATGACCGCGTGCCGCTGGTAACGCGCGAGGGCATGGAAGTTCAGATCAAAGAAGCGCTGGCGCGAAAACCGGGCGCGACCCTGCGAGTCGAAGAGGTCGTCGATGACAGTATCGTGCGGGAACTGGAAAAGAGCGGATTCATCGATAAGGTCTACAGGTAGTTCAGAGAAACAGAGGTCAGACGTCGGAAGTCAGAAATCAGAAGACAGAGGTCAGACATCAGCCGGGCACGACCGACCTCCGACCTCTGACCTCTGGTATGAGACATGATCGTCGCGGTTATCCTTTCCGCCGGTGAGTCGAGCCGCATGGGGCGGCCCAAGGCATTGCTCCCCGTCGACGGCGAGACCTTCATCGAGAAAATCGTCGGCGCGCTCGCCCGCACGCGCGTCGGCAAAATTATCGTCGTCTTGGGCCATGATGCGGAGACGCTGAAGCGGCGGTTGGAACATTTGGCGGCCGCGTTCCTCGTCAATGCGGATTATAAGAGTGGGCAACTGTCATCGTTGCAGACGGCGGTGCGACGGCTCCAATCGGACCGGGAGTGCGACGGCATGCTGGTGCATCTGGTTGATCATCCCTATATCAGCTCGACGCTGGTGGACACGATGATCGAACGTTTCTACGAATCCAACAAGCTCATCGTCGTGCCGCGTTGCCAAGGCAAACGGGGCCACCCGGTGATTTTTTCGCGCGCGTTGTTCAACGAGTTGCTCACTGCGCCGCTGGACCAGGGAGCGAAGGCCGTCGTCAACGCGCACCGGGACGAAACTTTGGAGATCGAGACCGACGACGCGGGGATTGCGGTCGATATCGACACTCCGGAGTTATACCGGCAACACGTCAAAGGGGAGTAGATGTCCGAGCTGAAGCTGACGCTCGCCTGCGGTGATTATGATTTTCTCCGCCCGTTGATCAACGGCGAGATCCAGCCCCAGGGCATCGAGCTTAACGTGCTTACGATGCCCTCCCCTGAACGACACGGACGCATGCTGCGCCATCAAGAGTTCGATGTCTGCGAACTGTCGCTGGTCGGCTATCTCGTTTCACGAGACAAAGGATGCGACTACAACGCCATCCCGGTTTTTCCTCACCGCCGCTTCCGCCATTCCTATATGGTCAAGCGAACCGGCTGCGGCATCGAGAAACCTTCCGATTTGAACGGCAAACGGGTCGGCTTGGACACGCTGCAAAACTCCGCCGGTCTGTGGATGCGCGGCATCTTGCAGGATCATTACGGTGTCGATCTAAAATCTATTGAATGGTGGTGCCAGGAGGAAGAAGATATCCCCTTTGAACCGGCGAAGTGGATGAGCGTCAAACGGGTGGCGCTAGGAAAGAACATCGATCAAATGCTGCTTGACGGCGAACTGGAAGGGGCGCTCTACCCGGAAACCCTGCCGTCCATCCGAATTGGATCGCCCAAAGTCGCGCTGCTTTTTCCCAACCCGAAACAAGCGGAGATCGAGTACTACAAAAACGGCGGCCACTTTCCGATCATGCACACGGTGGTGATCAAGAATGAAATTCTCGATAGACATCCCTGGGCCGCGCTCAGCATGGTGCGGGCTTTTGAGCGCGCCAAGGAGCTTTGCTACGAGCGCATGAAAGACCCGCGCAGCTTCGCCCTGGTCTGGGTCAAGGATTTGCTCGATGAGCAAAGAGCGATCTTCGGTCCCGACCCCTGGCCGTACAATCTCGAAGATAATCGTAATGCCTTAGAAGCGGTCATCCGCTACGAATTCGAGCAGGGGATGATCCGGAAGAAGCCAAAAGCCGAGGAACTATTTTTCCCGCCGAGCCTACAGCGAATTCAGCACTACGTTTAACCCTCACAATATTTACCTGCAAAGAACCCGGCGCGGCAAAGCCCCATTCAAAGTGGGAACAGATATTTCACCACGAAGGTCACGAAGAGCAGGAAGTTTAAGAGTATAAATATCCGAACCCTTCGTGTCCTCCGTACTACTATCCATGATAATTTCCGCGGCTTGCGCAAATTCCCCGGGAGTCGAAATCTCTCGGATTCGGATATTGCTCGCGCCAAGGCGCTAAGTGACAGGCCCAAGACCTGTCATCCCGAGCGAATGCGAGGGATACAGGAAAGATTTCTCTCTTCGTTCGAAAT
>ORMF011469641.1_pt1 | contig 31230 bp, 36 predicted proteins | sample 1779871 | NCBI WGS metagenome assembly ORMF01 (sample SAMEA104232316, study PRJEB22302) | groundwater metagenome | biome: forest; feature: aquifer; material: groundwater | place: USA | collected 2011-08-07 | depth 5.4 m | reverse complement strand
GACTACAGATGCGCAGGCATTAAGTATTTCCCTTGCCGGCTTTGCGGTGATGGTTATGCTGGGTTTAATAGGCGGTATTGAATATATGAGGCTTGGGAGTGTGAAAAATGAGAAAGAGCGCATCAAAGTGTCATAGATTCAAAGCGTCAGAGTATCAGAGTAAAAACTTTGACTCTATGACGCTCTGGCACTTTGACGCTAACCTTATGGGAGGTATATATGACCATTGATAAGGAATTACTTGATATCCTTGCATGTCCTAAATGCAAAGGGGATATAAGACTTGCGGAAAAAGGGGATGGGCTTATATGTGATGTGTGTAAACTTGTCTATCCAATAAAGGATGATATCCCTGTAATGCTCATAGACGAGGCGATTCAAATCTGATTACAGCGATTATAAAGACAGATTCCACAGATTAAAAATCTGTGGAATCATATTATAAAATCTGTGTAATCAACTATGGAAAAAATTTCAGTTACAATCATAACGCTTAATGAAGAAGCTAATATCCGCGCCTGCCTTGAGAGCATCAAATGGGCGGACGAGATACTTGTCTCAGATTCGGGAAGCAGCGACAGAACTGTTGAGATTTGTAAGGAATACGGGGCAAAGGTTTTTGTTGACGAATGGCAAGGTTTTGGCAGACAGAAGAATTTGATTGCAGGAAGGGCAAGGAATAACTGGATTTTAAATATTGATGCGGATGAGAGGGTGACGTCTGAACTGAGGAAAGAGATAGAAGATGTTTTAAATAATGGCGGCTGCGATGGATACAATATCCCGCGTAAAAATTTTTTTGGAGGCAAATGGATAAAATATTGCGGATGGCATCCTGATTACAATCTAAGGCTTTATCGGAAGGATAAGGGATACTTTAATGAGCGGGGCGTCCATGAAGCAGTTCAGATTAACGGGAAGACGGGCTATCTTAAATCTCCGATGGAACACTATACATATCGTGATATAAGCGATTATTTAAAGAGGATGGACAGATATTCTGCTCTATCTGCTGAGGAGATGTTCAAGGAAGGCCGTAAGGCAGGTTATTTTGATATCTTGTTTAGGCCGCTTTTTACATTTCTAAAGATGTTTTTCCTGCAGAAAGGTTTTCTGGAAGGCAGGACAGGCATGGTGTTGTCAGGGCTCTATGCCAGCTATACACTGTCAAAGTATGCCAAGCTATGGGAGATGTCAGGAAAACGGTAATGCGAAAAACATTAGATAAATTAGTACGTCTTCCTTATCCCTCAAACCTTATTTTAGATATACACTCCTATTGCAATGCAGCTTGCAAAGTATGTCCATATCCAAATTTATCAAAAAAGCTGACGATGGGCATAATGGAGGAGAGTTTATTTAAAAAAATTGTTGATGAATTTTCTTTTTTTGTTAAAAAATATCCTATCCGCGGCCATATAATATTTTGCAACATGGGAGAGCCTTTTGTAGATCCAAATGTTTTTGATAAATTTTCTTATGTTCTTAATGCTGGTTTGAAATTAGCTATTCAAACAAATGCATTTTTGTTAACTCCGGACCGCATAGATAGATTGGTCACAATGGGGGTTAAAGTCCCAATTTATATAAGTTGTCATGGTATTACCCCAAGTGTATATAAATACGTAATGGGATTAGATATCAATAGAACACTCAACAATATAGATTACTTAATTAAACATTATCCAAAAGGCCTCATACAAATAAGGGCTATTTCTTACAAGTGGCCTTTTGGAGAAGTTTTAAAAGTAAGACGCTATTGGGAAGGGAAAAATATCCCAGTAAAAATTTTCCTGCCAAATTCCCGTACGGGGTTGGTTAACAATTGTAGTTCGTGGAAATTGAAGTATCCTGGCAATAAACTTAAAGGATGTAAAAAAACTTTACCTCTTCGTGACATGGTAGTTGCTTTCAATGGCGATGTTTTATTATGTTGTGAAGATATGGGAAGGGAAATAGTCATGGGAAACTTAAAAGAAAACTCTATTCATGAAGTCTGGAATTCTGCTAAGGCAATTGATATACTTGAGAAAGTCTTTTTAGGCAAACCAAGTGATGATAATTTTATATGCAAAGAATGCGAATTTGGAAAGTCAACAATTTTTAAAAAAATTATTAGAGTGATAGACAGCGAATGGCATAAACTCTTGGAATGCTCTATTTAAGTTATGCAAGAATCAAAACAAGTGACATCCTCTCTGCTCTTAAGAGTAGAGGGGATGTTAGTGTGAAAAGCAGAAGTAAATAAAGTAACGGATAGTGAAAATTACTTAATAAAAAATATAGAACTTTATTTGAAGTCTAAAAAGAGGCGTGGCTTTATTGGTTGAATTTAGAGATGTAAAAAAAATCCTTGTCATAAAACTTCGGCATATTGGCGATGTCCTCTTGACCATACCTGCCATAAGGGCGCTCAAAAACACCTTTCCCAATTCAAGCATAACAGCAGTAGTGAACTCAGTGACAGAGGCTGTGCTTGAGGGGAATACCCTTATTAACGAGATATTTGCGCTGGACAGGTCTATGCTCAAACAATCTCTTTTAAAGAGGGTCGGGTATGAGATATCTTTTGCAAAGAGGATAAGGAAAGGACATTTTGATATGGCAATAGATTTTACAGGCGGCGACAGGCCTGCATTATATTCTTTTTTAAGTGGCGCAAGGTATAGAATAGGATATGATGCTACGGACGGCTTTATAGGCAAGAGATTCTTATATACGCACAGATTTGAGGTTAATAGAGAAAACCATACTGTTCTTCAAAATCTGGAGCTTTTAAGCAAGGCCGGCATAAAAACAAAAGACTTTAATGTTGACTTTTATATCTCAAGAGACGACGAGGAGTGGCTGAGCGCTGTTTTGCAGGAAAAGGGTGTAAAAGAGGGTGATGTTATCGTCCATATCCATCCTACCTCCCGTTGGCTTTTCAAATGCTGGAAAGATGAGGCTATGGCGGATGTCATTGACCGTATTCAGGGGCAGTACAGGGCAAAAGTCATTCTAACATGCAGTCCTGACAAAAGAGAGATGGATAAGGCAAACAGGATTATTGAACTTACCAAAAACAAACCCATTGCCTTCATCGGAAATATAGACCTTAAAAAACTCGGCGCGATTTCAAAACGGGCAAAACTGTTTTTTGGCGTGGATTCTGCGCCAATGCATATTGCCGCTGCTGTTGGCGCGCCTGTTGTTACGCTTTTTGGTCCGTCCGGCGCATTTCATTGGGGGCCGTGGGAGAATGACTACAGACAGGAGTCAGAAGAAAAACCTTATTCAAAGAAAAGTGGAGTTCAAACTTTTGGGAGGCATTCCGTTATCCAGAGGGACTGGGACTGCATACCATGCGGGAAGGACGGATGCGAGGGGAGTAAGATAAGCGACTGTCTTGAAGACATTGGCGTTGATGAGGTTATGAAAGAAATACAAGGGCATTTGAAAAGCGTATGAAAAAAGTCCATGAAATAGTTTTCAATATCTTAAAAGATAATTATGAAAAGGGCCTGCTTCTTGATGTTGCAGGCGGAAACGGCGGTTTTGCGTCAAAACTGAAACAGAGCGGTTACAAGGCCGTTTATTGCGACCTTTATCCGCCGTTAAAAGCCGATACTCCGTGTGTGCAAGCTGATATGAATCACCACATGCCGTTTAAATCAGGGCAATTTCAGACCGTAACATGTATGGAATCTCTTCAGTATTTTGAAAATCATAAACTTTTGTTCAGGGAACTTAATAGGATTACAAAAACAGATGGTCAATTGATTATAACCATGCCCAATATCCTTAACATATCTTCCCGCCTTTTTTTTCTGAAGACAGGATATTTCAAGCATTTTAAGCCGTTCAGAAAAAATAAAGACCACAGGGAGTGGGGTAATGCCGTATATTCTCCGTTTTCTTTTGTGGAAATTTTCCAGCTTTTGGATTGCAACGGTTTTACAGTAGAGGCATTGGCAGTGGATAAATATCAGTATTGTGAATTGCCTTTATTTTTGATCTATAAGGGTTTGTATAAACTGTTGCCTGTTTCAAACCTGGATAAAAAGAAAAGCGAGATGCTTGATTTCCTCTATGCAAGGCAAATCCTCTTAGGCGATCACCTCATTATCATTGCGAGGAAAACCGATTAGCATGTCTTTCACAATATTACACACAGAATCCTCAAAGGGATGGGGAGGACAGGAAAATAGAACCATCAAGGAATCCATTGGTTTAAAAAGAATGGGAGTAAGGGTGATTATTGCATGTCCACCTGACAGCAAGCTGGCAAAGATTGGCGCTGGGAATGGTATAGAGATAAGAACAGTAAGGATGGAAAGCAGCATTTCACCATTTGCCATCGCCTCTCTTTTAAAGGTTATAAAAAAAGAAAATGTGAATATTATCTGTACCCACAGCGGCAAAGACAGTATGCTCGGCGCCATTGCAGGCAGGCTTTCCAGAAGAAAGCCGATTATTGTAAGGACCAGACATCTGGCCCTGCCCATAACATCCAGAATCACATATTCAGTTCTGCCCCATAGAGTTGTTACAGTCAGCGAATATGTAAGAAAGCACCTCGTTGAAGAAAAAGGGATACCGGCTTATAAGGTCATAAGCATTCCAACAGGCGTTGATTTAGATAGATTTAATCCAGACAAAGTAAGGGTATTATCAAGGGAGGAACTTGGCTGTCCTCCTGATGGCATAATCATAGGGACAGTAGCCATCTTAAGGCGCAAAAAGGGGCATCATACGCTTTTGGATGCAGCGCCGCATATATTAAAAGATTTTCCAAAGGCATATTTTATCTTTGCAGGCGACGGGCCGCAGAAAGAGAATATTGAAAAGAAGATAAGAGAGCTTGGGATAGAGAGGAATGTTAAACTCCTTGGTTTGAGGCAGGATATCCCTGAGATTTTGAAGACGATAGATATTTTTGCGCTGCCTACCCTGCAGGAGGCGCTCGGTACATCCTTTCTTGAGGCTATGTCAATGAAAAAACCTGTTGTTGGAACAAAGGTCGGAGGCGTGCCTGAGGTAGTTAAGGATGGCGTGACAGGGATTTTAGTTCTCCCTGAAGCTCCGCTCCAGCTTGCAGATGCAATAATAACCCTGCTTAAGGATAGGGATCTGATGAGTAAGATGGGGGATGAGGGTAGAAGGGATGTGGAAGAAAAATATAACGTTAATGTTATGGTGAATAGTTTATTTGATTTTTACAATTCTCTTATTGGTGAGACCGGAAGATGAGCCATGTCCCTGTTTTTATGTATCACCATGTAAATCCTCATAAAGGAGATATGGTTACTGTAACTCCGGGTGTATTTGACGCACAGATGAAATTTCTGGCAGAGACAGGATATAGAACATTAAGCGCTGACGAATTGGTTGAGTTTGCCGGCGGGAATCTTGTAATAAAAGGAAAGGCTGTTGCAGTTACCTTTGACGACGGGTATCTTGATAACTATGTGCATGCCTTTCCCGTCTTAAAGAAGTATGGTATTAAAGCAAGCTTATTTTTGGCAGCAGATTGGGTGGAGAAAGCGTCAAGGGTTATGAATAAAGGGGAAATATCAATTCCATCCCATAAAGAAGGTAAAGACCTTATGTCTGGCGGCAGATTCCATAAGGTTGTCATGAACTGGGATATGATTAGGGAAATGCAGGACAGCAAACTTGTGGAGTTTTATTCGCATACAATGACGCACAGGAGATGCGCTGAATTGCCGGAAGAGGAACTGAAAAGGGAGCTTAAGGATTCAAAGACGATAATAGAGGAGAGGCTGAACAGACCCTGCCCTTATCTTTGCTGGCCCAAAGGGTCATATAATGAATCATCAGTCAGGATAGCGAAAGAGTCCGGCTATAAGGCATTATTCACAACAGAAAGGGATATTGTTAAGCATGGTTCAGACAGGTTTCGCCTTGGAAGAATAGTAGTGAAAGACGACCTCCAATGGTTTAAGAGAAAGCTGATGATATATACTAATCCATTACTCTCAAGGCTCTATCTTGCAGTAAGAGGGAGAACATGAGGTTAAACCCAGTTGACTGGCTGCTCTATATTGCTGTCAGGACAATTAAGGCATTTGACAGGCGCGATACTGATTTAAAATATTTTGATCCTGATAGAGTTAAGAATATCCTTGTTGTATCATCAACAGCTATAGGAGACACACTCCTTTCTACAGCTGCAATAAAGGCAGTTAGAGCGCGCTATCCAGATGCAAAGATTATTGCGCATTTTAACAGGATGAACATGGAGATGTTTGAAAACAATCCGCATATAGACGGCATAATCCCATATTACGGTGGATATAAAAAGTTTTTAAAAACTATAAGGGAATTCCGCAAACATAGGTTTGATGTTATTTTGATATTCCACGGCAATGAGCCTCAGGCCACGCCAATGGCATACCTGTCAGGCTCACGCTTTATCGTCAAACTGCCCAATGCGAGCGAATACGGTTTTCTTTTGTCCAATAGAAAGCCCGCGGCCGGGTGGGAAGACATGGGGCATGGCATAGAGCAGAGGCTTAAGGTGGCTGCGCTCATTGGCTGTGATGTTAGAGACAAGAAAATGGCGCTGCCTGTTGAAGAAGAGGATAAAAAGGCTGTGGCAGAATTTATGGTAAAGGAAGGCGTTAAAAATGATGATATATTATTAGGATTTCAGGTTGGCGCATCAACCGTAAGCAGGATATGGTTTGCTGATAGGTTTGTGGAGCTTGGTAAAAGGCTTATGGCGATATATCCTAAAGTGAAGATTATTATTACAGGCTCGCCGGATGAGAGGGATTATTGCGAACGGATTGCTGAAGGGATAGAGGAAGGGGTAGTTATTTCAGCAGGCAGGCTTCCATTAAGACAGGTGCCGGCGCTTGTTAAAAGGTTTAATGTTTTGGTAACCGGCGATACCGGAATTATGCATACTGCCATTGCAGTCGGGACATCTGTTGTTGCGCTCTATGCAGTTGCGGACTGGAAAAGGACAGGGCCCTATTACGATTTAGAAAGACACAGGGTCATCCAAAAATGGAAGACATGCGACCCGTGTGTGAGCAAAAAATGCGAATATCAGAAGTGCATGGAGAATATAAGTGTGGATGAGGTATTTGATGCGGTAAAGGATATTGTTGGTGATAGATTATGAAGAAGATTGCAATTGTCCTTGATAACAAGATAAACAGATGGGCGCTCCAACGTTTTGAACCATTAAAGGACTGCATTGATATAACTGTTTTTGTAGGAGAGCGTAATGACTATGATGTAAAATCAATTGATTTAAATAAAAGGCAACTGACTCATGCAGAAGAAATTATTCTTGCCATACAAGAGCCATTAACAGCATACAAACGCATTGTAAAGGCGCCTTACAAGAAGATGGATTTTTATTATTTTTCTCTGAAAAAATATCTCAAGGGATTTGATGCAGTCTATTCGTGTGATGTGACAAGGTCAGCATATACAGTTGCTAGTTTAAAGGATGAACTCGGTTTTAAACTCGTACTTTCATGGTGGGAGAATATACCATTCAGAGCAGTCTTTGATGAAAAGACAGCATTTCACAAAAGGCTTGTGATGGATAAGGTTGACCTTTTCCTTCCCTTTACAAAAATGGCAAAAGAGGTTTTGAAACTGGAGGATGTGCCTGAAGAAAAGATTGAGGTGATATATCCGGGTGTTGATATGGAGAGATTTAAGCCTGGCAAAAAATCAGAACATTTGCTCACCAAGAATAACATCCCTGTAAACTCATTTGTTATTTTGTATGTTGGCAAGATTGTTTCGTGGAAGGGGGTTCATAATCTTGTTTATGCTGCACGGATTTTAAAACAGAGAGGGGTTAAGGATTTTGTTGTAGCTGTTGCAGGAAAAGGCGCTCAAAAGGAAAATATGGAGAAGCTGATAAAAGAATCTGGCACAGAAGAAAATTTCAGATTTTTGGATTTTGTCTCTTATGACGAGATGCCTCAAGTTTACAATATGGCAGATGTCTTTGCGCTTCCCAGTTATCCCACAATGACATGGCAGGAGCAGTTCGGGATGGTTCTTATAGAGGCAATGGCTTGCGGTAAACCAATTATAACAACCATGAGTGGTTCAATCCCAGAGGTTGTAGGGGATGCAGGTATACTTATCCCATCAGGTGATTATTTTCAGTTAGCAGAAAGTATTTTAAGATTGATGAATGATAATAGTTTGCGGGATGCACTGGGCAAAAAGGCGATGGAAAGGGCAGGGGGGTTGTATGATGCAAGTAAAAATGGAATGCAGTTTGAAAGTATTTTAGAAAATAGGTTATGAAGATACTTGTTATAGGAACACCAAAGCGGGACGCATTTAATGGATTTGATAATGTTGTCCTGGGTTTAAGTAGAATTGGTGTTCATTTTGACCATTATCCAAATATTCTGACCCAGAGTTATAATATTACAGGTGTCTATCAATTAAGATTTGATACTGCTGATATATCGTATCCTGAATATTCTACAATTGTTGAAAACCTGAAAAGAGGGCATTATGATTTAATAATTACAACGACAAGCCGTGTTGATTATAAAGGAGGGAAACACGGATTTTTGTCACAGATTGGCAGGAGATTAAAATATTCACTTGAGTCAAACAAATATAAAATGGGTGGAACACTTGTTTTGGACTGGATGAGAAATGGGATTGACCTCCCGCCTTTTATCGTTGTTGATGATAATGACGACCCTTTCATCTGGCATACTGATTTTGACCTTCTCTTAAACTGCAAGGCCTATTTTAAAAGGGAATTGTCATTTAACAAATTTTTATGTTTCAGACTTTTTGAATCTAAACTTAATAAACAACAGCAGATTGACCTTGCCGAAAAAATTAGACCCTGTTGGATTTCCTATGACAGAGAATCAATCGCTGCCTTCACAGATATAGATGGGTTTAAGCCATTTGCCGAAAGGGATATAGACGTTTCATATCTTTGCAATATTCATATGAACTTCCAGCGAATAAAGATTTTGCCCGCATTGGATAAACTTGGAGGAAGATATAGAATAATAACAACCAAAAATGGCAAATTCAGCAAAGAAGAGTTTTATAAATTATCAAGGCAGTCTAAAATAAGTATCAGCATTGCAGGGAGGAGTTGGGATGCACCTAAACACTACGAACTTCTGCTCTGCGGGGCATTGCTTTTTGTATCCCGTCCTTCAATAGAGATGGCAATTGATTTAAAAGATGGTGAGAATTGTGTTTTTCTGGAAGATGATTTTAAATATCTTGAAAAACAAGTAGAATATTATCTTAATAATCCTGCTTTAAGTTCTTCTATTGCAGAAAAAGGCTATAAACTTGCAAAGGATTCCCTGTGCAATGACAAACTGGCAGAATATATCCTGAAAATAGTAAAAGAGGTCATTGAAAACTAATGTCATGTAAAAGGATTCTTATCCTTGACACAGGAAAAGAATGGGGAGGGGGCACAAACAGCCTCCTTGAGCTTCTTAAGCGGATGAACAAGAGCCAATATAAATTTTCAGCCGTCTTTTATAACAATTACAAAATGGGTAAAGATTCTGATATTAAAACAGAGATGGAAAAAATTGGGTGCGAATTTATTCTCATTGAGCAGACCTCCCAAAAGGTTTATTTAAAGATATTAAAGGAGGTAACGAGGCTTGCCCTCTTTTTCAGTGAAGGGCTAAAAAAAAGGGCAATTTTTTATCTTGATTATCTTTTTAGAATACTTCCCGATTCAGACAAGATTGCGTTATTGATCAGGGACGGAGGGTACGACCTTCTTTATATGAATAACCAGCCTTCCTCAAACCTTGAAGGTATTTTGGCTGCCAAAGCCCTTAATCTGAAGTGCATCCAGCATTCAAGGATAGATGTTAGTTTAAATTTATTTGAGGCAGATGCTGTAAATAACGTGGTTTCAAAGGTTATATGTGTGTCAAAAGGGGTAATGGATAGTCTTGTGAGAAGTGGTGTCAGCCCTCAAAAATGTGTTGTTGTTTATAATGGCATTGACCCTGCTATGAAGCCCATGGCTTCTGTTTTAGAAATCAGAAGGATGTATGGTATAAATGATGATGAGATTTTGATAGGCACTGTAGGCTCTCTTATAAAAAGAAAGCGAATAAACGATTTAATTGAGTCGTTGGTTGAACTACGGGAGAAAAGCGATAAGCCTTTTAAGTGTATGGTTGTTGGCGATGGGCCTGAGCAGGAAAACCTGCAGAAAGAGGTTTTACAAAGGGGGCTAAAAGAAAATGTGATATTTACCGGTTTCCAAAGCGATGCAATTTCCCATATAAATGCTATGGACATATTTGCGCTTCCGTCCGAGAAAGAGGGTTTGCCGAGGGTTATTCTTGAGGCAATGCTTATGGCAAGGCCTGTTGTCGCATGTGATATAACCGGTTCATCGGAACTCGTTATTGACGGCGAAACCGGTTTTTTGGTTTCGGTAAAGGGGACTGATATGCTTGCAAATGCCTTATTGAAACTTGTGACTTCGGATGATTTGAGAAGACGAATGGGTGAAAAGGGTAAAATGAGGGTGATAGAAAGATTTACAATTGATAAATATGTAAATGGTGTCAGTAACATCTTTGAAGAGGTTTTGGCCTGAGTGATATACGTAACGCTAACCTATCTGTTTTCGCCGATATTATACCTTTTACTATTTTTCAGAAAAAAAGATATAAGGCGCATTTTGGTAATTCAGACAGCCAAGATTGGCGACCTTATCTGCTCCACGCCTGTTTTCAGGGCGATTAAGAAAAAATATCCTGACGCCCGCCTGTCGGTGATGGTAAGTCCGGTTACAAGAGAGCTTCTTGAGCATAATCCATATATAAATGAAATCATTCCTTTACAGAAGGACTTCTACAAAGGATTTACAGGCAAGATACGATTGGCAGGATTATTTCGCAAGGGAAGATACGATGTTTCAATATCCCTTAACCCGAATGTCCCGTTTACACTTGCCATTTTCTGGGGGCTTATCCCTGTGAGGATTTCTATTATGCCTGATTTCGCAGGCATTACATATACGATGGCATCCGTATTTTCTACATATCTTGAAAGGCATATAAGAGGCAGGCTTGTTGCAGAGACATATATGCGGATGTTGAAGGGAATAGGTATGGAAGGCAATGATATATCTAAAGGTATTTTTAAATCACCTGATGCCGATAATAAGATTGAAAGATTTTTAAATCGAGAAAATTCAAAATTCAAGATAGGCATTGCCGTAACAAGCGGGAATAGATTAAAGGAGTGGGGCGCTGAAAAAATAGCCTCTCTCGTTGACAGGTTGATAACAGAATTGAACGTATGTATCGTGCTTATAGGTTCTGAGACAGACAGAGATGTTTCTGATAGAATATTAAAGACAACAGAGCAGAGAGATATGATAATAGATGCGGTTGGCAAATTTACTATCGGTGAACTGCCGGCGCTTATTCAGAGGTTGTCGCTTTTTATAGCCGTTGATACAGGCATTATATATATGGCAGACGCCTTAAATGTACCCATTGTTGATATTGCCGGGCCTGCCGATATGCAGGATCAGCGTCCTACAGGCAAGAAGGTTGTAATAATTCAAAAAAAACTTTCGTGTGTTCCATGTTCTCACGCATTTAAAGCCCCGTATAGCTGCCGATACTGGCATAGGGAATGTATAACAAGTATTACGGTAGAGGAGGTCTTTGAAGGTGTTTCAAGGCTTATGGCTTAAATACGAGGAGAGAATTTATAGCTTAATACCGCCGCTTCTCTTAATATACATTTTTTTTCAGCCTTTTAATCATTTTGCGGGCATAAGAAATACTGCGTTCTACGCTATGCTCCTGCTTTTTTTGATAAAGATAATAAGAAGAGGCATTAAGCCTGCCTCCGAAGGTTTTAATTGGAGGATTAACTGGAAGGACAGCGCTATAATAGCATTTTTTATCTTGTTCATGGCTATCCTCGTCAGTATCTTTTTCAGCAATTATATCATTGACAGCCTGAATGCCTTCCGGAAGAATTTCTTTTATCAGATGGTGGTTTTTTTTGTAATATTGACTGAATTCAGAGACATTGGAAAACTCAGGACATTATTGTGTGCGGTCGTTTTAAGTTTTACTACACTTACGATTATTATCTTTATAAAGAACCCACCTGCCAACCTCCTTAATATCCTTGAGGCAAAGGCAGACAGGGAAACCTTCCTTGGCGGGTATGCCCTCAATGCTGCCTTTTACATACCGTTCACCCTTGGCTACCTTTTCAGTATAAAAGACAGGATAATAATGCGGGGATTTTTCTGGGTTATGCTACTGGCAGAATTTGTGCTGGTGTGGCTCTATTATAGTTCAAGGACGACGCTTATCGCTATTTTGATATCAACCGTTGTTATGATTACAATGTCCAAAAGGTATAAAATGCTCGCAATCATCATTGTTCTTTTTTTTGTGGTTGGAGGCGTCAGTTATTTTAAAAAGCCCGAATTGATTGACAGATACAAAACCCTGTTATCTTTTCAAACATATACAGGCAATGTAGGTTTAAGCGGGAGAGGATATATATGGAAAGGGACTGTTGAGATAATTAAAGATAGGCCAATTATCGGCTATGGTTATGGCTGGAAAAAGCTCGCAACAGTAGTCAGAGAAGATGGTTATCTGGAGAGGTGGAGAGACAAATGGCCAGAGACATACGATTATTTCAGCAAAACCAGTTATGGAAGCGCAAATCCACATAACCTCGTTTTGCAGATTCTATTTGAGATCGGGATACTGGGTCTTGTTGCGTTTGTTTTATTCTGGGTTACAGTCTGCATAAAGGTTGTAAAGATAATGAAATCGGGGACAGAAGACGAATTGAATTGTTTTGTAAAATACGGGGTGACGGGTGTTCTTGTGGCTTATGCCATAGTAAACATGACAAACGGGCTATGGGAAGAATCCTATGGGATTCTTACCTTTGCCCTATCTGCCGCCATAATGGTTATCTATGAACAAAATAGATGCAAAGACCATTAAAAAAATCCTCTTAATCCGCCGCGACAATATTGGCGACCTTATTTGCACAACACCTGCAATTCGCGCGCTGCGTGAAGAATTTCCGAAAGTAAAATTAAGTGTCCTGGTAAACAGTTACAATGCTGAGGCGCTGGAAAATAATCCTGATATAGATGAAATCTATGTCTACGAAAAGGTAAAACACATTGAAGACAAAAACAGGTTTTCAGTCTGGTTAAAAAATTTAAAACTTCTTTTACAGATACGGAGAGAAAGGTACGATGTGGCGATTGGCTGCGGCTATAGATCTTCTCCAAGGCTGGCAAGATATATATTTCTGACAGGAGCTAAGAACAGGATAGGATATGTGAAATCTGGCGCAAACTCTATTTCTTACAACATCCCAATGAATGAGCCAAGAGAGCCTATCCATGAAGTAGTTGCCACATTTAAACTCCTTGAGCCACTGGGAATTACAGGCGAACCGCCATGTCTTGTTTTAATGCCGTCTGCTCAGGAAAGGGAAAAGGCCATGCAGTATCTTAAGTCTCAGGGATTAATTCATGATAATATTGTAGCAGTGCATATAAGCAGCAGAAAAGAAAATAACCGATGGCCTGCAGAAGGATTTATTGAACTTGGCAACGAGCTTATAGAAAAGTATAATATAATACCTTTACTCCTATGGGCGCCGGGCAGCAGCAAGAATCCAAAACATCCGGGGGATGATGAAAAGGCTTTGGAAATAGCAAAAGGTATGGTTTCAGTTCCGGTTCTGTATAAAACAACAAAGTTAAAAGAGCTTATCGCTGCAATAAGTTTATGTAAATTGGTTGTATGCTGCGATGGAGGCGCTATGCACATTGCAGCAGCCCTTGGCAAACCTATATTAACAATATGGGGTTCTACTGATAAGAAGAGATGGCTGCCATGGAAGGTTGAAAATATTATACTCCAAAAGGGTAGAAACGCCGCTGATGTTAATGTAGAAGAAGTAGTGGCTGCATTTGCAAGGCTTTGGGAGAGAACCCAGATGAGCCGCAGGCTAACAAAGGAACATGAAAATTAACCTACCATTTAATCCTCTCCCCTCAGGGGAGAGGGGTGTCTTCTCATGAGAAAAACTGTTTTAACAATAGCGGCCTCTGACCCGTCAGGCGGCGCAGGTATGCAGAGGGATATAAAGGTGTTCTCGGATTTCGGATTAACCGGCCTATCTGCAATCACGGCGCTTACAGTTCAAAACCAAAAAAAAGTAAAGACTGTTCTCCCTGTGCCGGCGGCCTTTGTTATAAAACAGATAAATACGCTTCTTGAGGAAGGTACAATTGATGCTGTAAAACTGGGGATGCTGGCAAAGCCAGAGACTGTGATGGCGCTCGCGGCTCTATTTAAGAAAAAAAGATTTAAAAATATAGTTGTTGACCCTGTCTTGACGTCAAGCAGCGGCTATCCTCTTTTGGATAAAAAGGGTATAATTTTATTAAAGGAGCGGCTTCTGCCTTTTGCAACCATTGTTACGCCAAACCTGAATGAAGCAGCCATCCTTGTCGGCATGAAAAAGGTTTCAAATATAGAGGAGATGAAACTTGCCGCTGTTAGAATAAAGGAACTTATGCCAGTTTTTGTTTTAATTAAGGGGGGACATCTTAAGGGTAAGGCAGTTGATGTGTTGTATGACGGAAAGGGGTTTAAGACATTTGAGGCAGAGAGGATAAAGGGGGGGTTGCACGGGACAGGCTGCATCTTTTCCAGCGCAATTGCATCATGCCTTGCAAATGGCATGGATATTATAGATTCTATTAAAAAGGCAAAGCTTTATACAGCCGGACTAATAAGGCAGGAATCGGGGTGTTAGAAAGTGGCAAATAATAACAGGAGAAATCACACAAGGCTTATCAGGATTAAGCGGTGGGTTAATCTTCATTATTACAAGATAATGAGGATTGACGACCCGCCTTACAAAATTGCCAGAGGTGTTGCCATAGGCGTGTTTATGGGGATATTTCCCACCTTTGGTCTGGGCATAGTCTTTGCTATAGCAGCCGCTTATGTTTTAAAGGCAAACAGGGCTGCCGCTGTAATTGGAAGTTTTATAATGAATCCGCTTACAACCCCATTCTTCTGGGCAATATCCTCTGCCGTTGGCGCCGTTATTTTATGGGAAGATAAAGAGGTTGTAATGGCCAGTGTAAAAAACCATCATCTTTTGAATGGCATGGGCTGGGCGTTTTTGGTATATTTAGTCGGCGCTTTGGTAGTATCCACAATCTTTGCCGCGCTATCTTATTTTCTTACAAGAAAATGGATTATTGAACACAGAAGGCACAAGGCAATGAAGATGCTGGCAAAGAGGGACAGTATAATAGGAAAGGGATTGTAAGGCGCTCTCATCGCCCTACCTGTCTGCGTACAACGCACAGGCAGATATGATTTTGATAAGTGTGGAATAAGTATAAAAAAAGAATGTTGGGCAGTAAACTAAGATGATTGAGAACCCTAACCCAATTAATTGGCAAGACCTTCAGAAAGGTGTTTGCCGCATTTTTAATGAAATCGGCCTTGATGCTGAAATCGGAATAACGTTTAAGACTCCAAGGGGAAACGTAGAAATCGATGTTTTCGCTATAGATGAAAACAGTGTTGATAAAATTAGATACATCGTGGAATGCAAAAATTGGAACCAATCGATACCACAAACAGTAATCCATGCTTTCACCACAGTTATGCATGAGATTGGAGCGAATATAGGTTTTGTCATTTCAAAACAGGGGTTCCAATCAGGGGCTGAATCTTACACGCAACATACGAATATTTCATGTTTTACTTATGAGCAGTTCCAGAACAGATATTTTGAAATTTGGCATAAACGGTTTTTTGTAACCAAAATCGGTGATTCCGTGGACTCTCTATCGCAATATGTTGAGCCATTTAACTCTTATCGGGACAAGAGTATAGGTAAATTATCTGAGACTTTAAAGAAAAGATATTTTGATTTACTTGAGAAATATCGAATATTTGGTAGGTCGATGGCGTTCTTTGAATTCCCACGCTACTCTAACCACTTTGATTTACCGCCTACAAACGACGTTAACAGTATTAAGAAATTAATTTATGATTCTTCAAATGGCTTGATAAATCTGGAGTCAATCTATTTTAGGGACTTACTTTTCGAAATAATAAACAAAGTTCAATCGGTCACAGAGCAATTTAACGAAATATTTGGTGACGATATTTTTGCCCAACAACGGCATTAAGGGCGACGGCAAAAAGCCGCCGCGCCTTATGCCAGGCGTTGAGGATGCAGAAAAAATATTTCTGAAAACCATTATCCCCGGTAGAAAGGCAACAGAAATTTAAAAGGAGTCTTTATGAAAACAAGAAGCAATGGTCACAGGTCAAGGATCAAGATAAGAAAACTTGCCCTTTGCCACTTGCCCCTCGCCTCCATTTTTTTACTACTCATTATCCATTTTTCACTGTTCACTCTCTTCACAGGCTGCGCCAAAAAAGAGGATACTATAAAAATAGGTGTTGCAGGGCCGATGACAGGGGATCAGGCAAAGATGGGGACTGATTTAAAAAACGGCGTTGAACTTGCTGTAAGCGAGTGGAATGAAAAGGGCGGAGCGCTTGGGAAAAAGATTGAACTCCTTGTTGAAGACGACCAGCACGATCCAAAGTTCGCAGTAACAGTTGCCAACAAACTTTCAAATTCAGGCGTTGCAGGGGTTATAGGGCACTGGAACAGTTCCGCATCAATCCCTGCGTCAGAGGTTTATAAAGACAGGGGCTATATCCCGATGATAACGCCGGCGTCAACAAACCCTCAATTGACAGAAAGGGGATTTGAGAATGTATTCAGGGTATGCGGCAGGGACGACCAACAGGGAATGATTGCAGCAGAGTTTGTTGTAAAAAATCTGAAGATTAAAAAGGTGGCAATTGTACATGACAAAACAACATACGGACAGGGGCTTGCAAATGAATTTAAAAAGGCGATGGGCAATGCGGCAGAGGTTGTTTACTACGGCGTTGTAATTCAGGGAGATAAAGATTTTAGGGCGGTTTTGACAAGCATAAAGGATAAGAGGCCTGAGCTTATCTACTTCGGCGGCATATACCCGGAGGCAGGCCTGCTTGTAAAACAGGCAAAAGAGCTTGGTATAAAGGCGCCGTTTATGAGCGGCGACGGAACCATTGACAAGGAATTTATAAAGATTGCAGGTAAGGAAAATTCGGAAGGCACATACCTGACATTTAGCCCTGACCCATCCAATATTCCAACAGCAAAGGCATTCATGGATAAATATCATGCAAAATACGGAGAGCATGGGCCATATTCCATCTATGCCTATGATGCCGCAAATATACTTTTAACAGGTATAAGCAAGGCAGGCGTGGTTGACGGGAAAAAGGTGAGCGAAGCCTTGCATAACTTCGCATACGAAGGCGCGCTTGGCGCAATCCGGTTTGACCAAAAGGGCGATGTGTTGAAAGCCCCATACATTGTATGGATAACAAAGGATGGGGAGTTTAAGGAATACTGGAAACCGGGAGAAAAGTAAGCAGTAAGGAGTATACAGTTACTGCTTAGCGCCTCCTGCTTACTGCCTACTGTAATTTATGTTTCTTCAGCAACTCATAAACGGCCTTACACTTGGCAGTGTCTATGCCCTGATTGCACTTGGCTACACAATGGTTTATGGCATTTTACAGCTCATAAACTTTGCCCACGGTGAAATCTACATGATCGGCGCATACATGGCCATAATTGTGATAGGGGTCTTAACTGCAACCGGCCTTACTGCTATAAACCTTCCTCTGTCTATCTTATTGGTCTTTATTATCTCCGGCCTTTTCTGCGGAATGTATGGACTCACCCTTGAACGGGTTGCATACAGGCCGCTCCGTCATGCCCACAGGCTTTCGCCGTTAATCTCAGCCATCGGTATGTCTATTTTTTTGCAAAACTATGTGATGCTTACTCAGGGAACAGTTGACAAGGTTTTCCCGCACATTATCCCTTCAACAGGATTGGAGATAGCAGGCGCAAGCATAAGCTATCTGCAAATACTTATCCTTGCAGCATCATTTATCCTCATGACAGCGCTCCATCTTTTCATTAAAAAGACAAGGCTCGGCAAGGCAATGCGCGCAACAAGTCAGGACAGCGAAATGGCAAGCCTTGTCGGTATAAATGTAGATGGTGTAATTGCAACTACCTTCGTGATAGGCTCTATCCTCGCCGCTGCCGCTGGCGTCATGGTTGCCATGTATTACGGCTCGGTGAATTTCTTTATCGGCTACACCGCAGGCATAAAGGCGTTTACCGCAGCGGTGCTCGGCGGCATCGGGAACATCCCGGGCGCCATGCTCGGCGGCCTGTTGCTTGGCCTCGTAGAAGGCTTGGGCGCAAGTTATATATCCAGCGAATATAAGGATGTGTTTGCGTTCCTGATATTGATACTTGTTTTGATATTCAGGCCTACGGGGCTGCTTGGGGAGAGGGTTGGGGAAAAGGTGTAGTTCATGGAATTTTTTAGAGGAAAAAATAACAAAATAGATAATTTTCTATCATGTTTTGGTGATATCCGTGAAACAAGAATTACGGCTTATATCTCATATTTATTTTATTTACAGCCTGAAATAGTCAACAGACTATTTGAAATAATAGGCAAAATAAAATCTTTAAATTTGGAAATTTCTGAAGAAAAGAGCAGATCTAAAAAAAGATCAGATACGACATACTCCTTACAACTCAAAATAACAAGTGTTATACCATTGAAGTAAAGTTGTCTAATCAAAATATATCTCAACTTCGAAAATATAAAGAAAGGAGGAAGAATTTATTTATTTTAGGGGGTTATCATTCCAAAGAGGTAAAAGAGTATATTGGTATAAATTCTTGTCTTGATTGGAATGATCTTGTTAATGAAATAAAAAAGTATAAAACCGAAAGCAATTCATTCTATAATTATTTAGTTGACGAATTGATAGACTATCTTAGTCGGGAGGGTTTATTCATGAAAAAAGAAAAAGAGTCCCCAATATAATCCATTGGGTCTCTTACAGGAGGGAATTACTCATATAAGTAGTATAGAGGATGCAATACTTATTAAAGGAAAAGATTTAAACTCAATCTTGAAAAGGATAAAATATTCTATGCAGGATATAGAAGATATTAAGCAGCTATCTGATATTAAAAAGGAAGAAGATTACAGTGTGTTACTTCTAAAAAAACATTACGTATTTCTCAAACACCTATTCGTAAAAAAGATTTGTTTGGCACAACAGGTAATATGCCAGCTACAAGCTTTTCTTTTGAAAGACTATTTGAAATAACAAATGGTTTTATTAGATAGTTATGGTGGGCTTTGCCCACCGAGTGGCTGAAATGTAGCTGCCCAATTTGTATGGCGTATTAAAAAAAATAAAGCATGGGGTACAAAAAGCGGTTGCCAAAACAACCACTTTTTGTTATTTTGTCCATATACTAAACAAAAGGAGGCTTAAAATAAAATGAGAAAGATTGCGGCAGAAGAAACCATAACAGTTCCAAAAGTGGAATATAGGCTTTTAAAGGAACTATACAAAACAATAAAGCGCCAGAATTTTTTATTGCGGATTGAAGAGGCTGAAAAGAACTTAAAGGCCGGCAAGGTTAAAAGAATCTCCATAGATAGGTTCATTGAAGGCATTTAATCTGTTATGCGGCCTAAAAAGATAGCATATGATGCAGCTTTCGAAAGGAAATTTGAAAAATACAAGAGACAATTAACCGAAGCGGAAAGAAAGCGGCTAAAAACAAGGTTGGAGATTTTTAAGGAGGATATCTTTGACAGCCGGCTAAAGACCCATAAGCTAAAGGGAGACATGAGTAGCTATTACGCTTTTTCAATAAGCTATTCTGACAGGATAGTCTTTAAAATCCTTGACGGCGAGAGTGTATATTTTGTAGAAATAGGCAGCCATGATGTTTGTTATTAGTCTTGTCTAACAACTACTGCTTTTCCATCTCCTGCGCAGCCTTATTTTCTTCTTCCACCCTTCTATTTTTAGCCCCTGCTGCCTTCTTGGCCTTATCCTGGGCTGTGGTCAGGGTATTGACATATTTATCCACTATTTGTCCTGTTGATTCTGTCTGCTGAGATTGTTCTGCAGTTCCTTGCGGCTTGTTTGATGAGTTTGTGCAGGAATATAAAAAGGCAAAGATTATTAGAATTGCTAAATATAAAAAACTGTTTTTATATTGTCTCATTTTACAAAAAGCAGGGCCGGCAAATAGCCAGCCCTGCCAATCCCGTTTAAATACACAACGGGACAAGTTTATTTAATGGCTTGCGTGACTATGTTTTGCGTGCGCATGTTCAGAGTAGATTACTGCATTGACTTGACAGGCTTAGAAGAGGTCTGAGTAAATCTCTTCTTGGCTATATATTCGTAAGGAATCGCGTCTACCTTGTAGTCTCTTAAGCTAAGCACATAGATCGTAAGTGCCCTCGCCTTTTCAGGTGAAAGTCCGAAGTTGGGCATAATCGTGGGGGGAAAGTTTAACTCGCGATTCCCCGGGACAATCTTCTGCGGATTCAAGAAATGCTCATACTCCCATTGCGCCTTTGTATGGGAACCTTCTACGTGTACAAAATCATGGATCAGGCTGAATGCAAGCTCTGTCCTGCTTCCAAAGCCGGTCAACTCGGGCCCTATACTTCCCCCTTCTCCATTGATAGTATGGCACACCCGGCAGCCATACTGGAAGGTCAGACCTCTCCCCTCTAAGAAGGTCGCAACGCCAACGCCTGCGAATTTGTCATCCGTCAGAGAGGTGTCGTGAAGCTCCACATGACATTTCACGCAGGAGGCCTGTACATATTTCGCTGCCAGAAGCTGGCGGTTTAAGTGATGAACTGTCCCATGAGTGGCCTCCACGGTCACGGCCTGGCCATCCCCCTGATGACATACGGTACACCCAAATTTATCGATTGGATGCGTCTTGAGAATATCACCTGGGTGTGTGGTGAATGGCTGGGATTCGTTCACGAAGAGGGGATTCTCTACCCCTAAATGACAGAGGATACACCTGTCCGTGGTGTTCAACTTGGGCAGCCAGACCTGCTTGATCCTGAGCGGCTCACTCTGGAACTCGGGTTTATTCAGCTTGTCCGCCAGTTTTGTGTTGTAGCTCTTTTGATAATGTCGCCACTCATGGCTGTTCTCCCGGTAAAATATGACCACTACAATAATGACGATTGCAATGACCGCGGCCGCGAATATCTTGTGCCGCCGCTTCATGGCACCCATCTCCCAATTCAGATCCATAGGTACTCTCCCGGTTATTTATTTCTATTGTTTCTCTTATACAGCCTCTCCATGAAGCTGGAAAGGCCGATAATGATAAAGGTACATACCGCGGTGGACACTAAGAAAAACATCCCTATACCCAACTTATTCCACATATCCTTCCTCTCTATTGATTCTTATGCAGACTCTGGACGCCCATTGTTGCTAAGTGAATGCAATGGGTCGCAGCAGTGCGGCTACTCTGTGTTCCCGTCATATCTTAAACCACGGGGTCACCACCACATATTTAATCGAGAATATTAGCCTGAGGGCAATCTTTACAGGAATGCCCGCCATGATGAGAAACAGCGCCATCGTCGTAACGTATCGGATGATGCCGAGCCTATTATAAAATCGTTTAAAGATAAATACGGGGATGATCAGCCCCACTGCAAAGTAGACAAGCACAAGGAGATCAGACAGTGCCTTTCCCGCAAATTCACTGATACTCAGTATCCTCGCAAATATGACGGGAAGGTCCTTAAGGCCAACAACCACAGGTTTATGCACATGCTCGTTTTCCCATGGCCAGTACCAGCTCCAGTCGAGACCCCTGAACCATACCCCGATAACAATAAGGGCCATCCATAATCCTAACCCGAAGGCATAGACCGAGACGGCAAACTTACGTTCCGAGAAGGTATAAGACCCACTCCCTTTCGGATTGGTATCGAGAAGAGGAATCAGCATGAGCCCGATTATGATCAGGGCAGGCAGGGTCACCCCGGCTATCCATGGGTCAAAAAAGACCAGAAGCTCCTGCAGTCCCAGGAAATACCAAGGCGCCTTCATCGGATTAGGAGTGGTATCCCTGCCTACCTCTTCTTCGAGGGGGGCGCCCACATATAAGGAGAGGAAGAGTAGTGCGGCCGTAACCACGAGGACGGCGATAAACTCGATATAAAAGAGGTGCGGCCATGAAAATATGGTATCCTCCGGCTCCTTTTCTACAATGGGGCCTGTCCCTTTGACAAGCTCCATTAAGCCATAGGTCTTCTTAGAATTTTTTGGAAATATTTCAAAGGATTTATCTGCCATCTTGCACCCTCCATTTCTTATAGTGGTCCTGAGAATCCATCCTTCCTTACACGCCAGTAATGGATGACCAGGAAGACCACGGCCACTAACGGTAAAACCACACAGTGGAGCACATAGAACCGGATGAGCGTATTCTGCCCCACCTCGGTTCCTCCCAAAAGCATGAACTTGATATCGTTATCCTGCCTCATCCCGAGCTGGCGACCAAAGGGGCCCTCCACCCCGAAGAGGGGCGTATCGCCGGCCATCTTCGTCCCCACCGTGACGGCCCAGAACGCAAGCTGATCCCAGGGGAGAAGATATCCTGTCCAACTGAGCACTAATGTCAGCGTCAAAAGGACCACGCCGACCACCCAGTTAAATTCCCTTGGGGGCTTATAGGCGCCGGTAAGGAATACCCTTGTCATATGGATCCATACGGTGAGGACCATCCCATGGGCGGCAAGCCTGTGAATATTCCGGAATGTGCTTCCAAAGGATACGACGTTCATAATATCTTTTATATCCTGATATGCCCGCCTTGTGTCCGGGATATAGTAAAACATCAGCAGAACCCCTGTCACAGTGAGGACCACAAAGAGGAGAAGGGTTGCGCCACCCGCACACCAGGTGTATCTGAACCTTATAGACTCTTTCCGCGTCTTGACCGGATGGAGGTGATAAAGGACATTGCTGAAGGTTGTCAGCGACCTGTTCCGGGGGGTATCTTCATATCCATGTCGGAATATCGCCCGGTAGATCTGGGTGTCGGTGACCCAGTCCGAGACTCTTTTCCAGAGATTACTCATCGTCCCTCCCAGTTATATAACTTAATCAAGAATTCTACACCTTCAAAAAGAATGGATCCACCTCGCGCGAAGCCTCTTCCACCATCAACCCGTTCTCAGTGGACACAGGATCAGGGTCCTGCCTGTTATTAAAATCTACTATAATCTGTCCGTCAATGGGGTCTATCTTGACCGCCGCACGCCAGAGCAGCCTCGGCGCCGGCCCCCCCAGGACATTTCCCATTATATCATAGATGCTTCCATGGCAGGGACAGCGGAACTTCTGCTGATCTGCAAACCAGTTTGGTGTGCATCCCAGATGACGGCAGATTGAGATCATCACATATATCCCGCGCTCATTACGACCTACCCATACCTGTCTTTCTTTTTTCCATTTTTCACTCAATCCTTCGGGATAATCCGAGGGCTTTCCTATCTTAAAGACCTTCTGGGACTCATAAAGAACGTTGGGAAAGTAGAAGCGATAAAAACTTAAGGCAGATCCCCCCAACGTAGCGAGTATCCCCCCCCACCCCACTAAAGAAAAGAAGTCCTTACGCGTAATTCGCTTATCCCCGTGATTCACTTTACAGGAACCTCCTCAATATCTTCTATGTATTCAAAAAACTCCATTGTCACTGCGCCAGTCGGGCACCGTTTTGCGCAATATCCGCACCGGATGCAACGATCCTCATCTTTCAGCATGGCCGTACCCATCTGCGCAACTGTGGATTGATCCCCCCGCATCAGGTCTTCCCATGATATATTGTATCTCGCTTCAACGACTCTTCTCAGATTCTCATCCCCGTCTATCTCGGTGACAGGCACCATCTTTAAGCAGTATGTCGGGCAGACATCTACACAACCTCCGCACAGTATACATAAATCGGCGTCAAAGATCGGGTTGACATGGCATTTGAGACAGCGCCTCCCCTGTGCCGTGGCGGCATCTTCTCCATAACCGATCTCAACGAGGGAGAAATCATGCCTCCTCTCCTTTGCGCCGATTATGGGAGGATCATGACGTTCCAGAAGGTCAAAATCACTGTACATCCTGTATTCCTTCGGGTCCGCTACGTCATGCATAATACCCCTTTTCTTTACCCTGATGCTTACCCCTCTGAAGTATTCATCAATAGACCTTGCTACCTTCTGGCCTGCGGCGATGGCGGTGATCAAGAGCTTGGGCCCATAGGCGACATCACCCGTGGCGAATATGCCCGGCACACTCGTCTTGTAATTATCGAGATTCACCTTCAAGACCCCGGGTCTTGCCATCTCAATGCCGTCACTCTCCTGGATAAAGGAGAGATCCGCTGCCTGACCAACTGTGATGATCACCGTGTCACACTCTATGAGCGACTCTATATTCGGATCGAACTGCGGATTAAACCTCTTGTTCTCGTCAAAGATACTGATGCACTTGATGGTCTCAAGGCCGACAACCCTCCCATCTTTCCCTACGATCCTCTTGGGGCCGAAGCCGTCATGGAGGATGATCCCCTCCTCTTCCCCCTCCATTATTTCCACAGGGTCGGCGGGCATGATATCCCTCGTCTCAAGACAGGATATATGCACCTCGCTTGCCCCCAGACGCACGGCAGACCTCGCGGCATCATAGGCCACATTACCGCCGCCAATAACGACCACCCTCGGTCCGATCTTGGGCGCGCGGCTATAATTTACGGCCTTGATAAAGTCCATACCGATCAATACACCTGCCAAATTTGTGCCTTCTATGGGGATGGAACGTCCAAGCTGGAGTCCGATGGCGATCAATATCGCCTTGTAGCCCATATCCTTCAGGTCTTTCATGGAGAGGTCTTTTCCAATTTGGGTGTTACACCGTATTTCGATACCCAATGCGGCGATTGAAGCTATCTCTGCTTTGACGAGTTTTTTGGAGAGCCTGTAGTTTGGGATCCCAAAGACCATCATCCCGCCCGGCTCAGGCCCGGCCTCAAAGACTGTGACCTTATAGCCGAGAAGGGCGAGGTCGTGGGCAGCGGCAAGACCTGCCGGTCCGGCCCCGATGATCGCTACCTTCTCGCCGGAACCACGTTTGACGAGATTCCTTCGGGCATTGGAGAACCTTATGACACCGGAGGGGTCAGCAAGCGCTTCAACGCCATACTTCTCTGTGACAAAGCGCTTCAGCGCCCTGATGGATATGGCCTCGTCAATGTTCCCTCTCCGGCAGGCGGCCTCGCACGGATGACCACAGACACGGCCGCATATCGAGGCAAATGGATTTGGAGCCCTTGCAATCGCATAGGCCCTCTCATAATCTCCATCGGCAATCGCCTGGACATAACCCCCCGAATCGGTTCCGACAGGGCAGGCACTCCGGCACTTTACCTGCTCTGCAAAGTAATCCACATCCGGTATGACTACACAGTATTTTCCCTTCAAAACCCCACTCATGCTACCCCTATAGACCGGTTGCTTTCGATTGCTTCGCACCACTTCGCGGAGTTTATCCTGAGCGATAGTGAAGGGCTCAGTGACACCCGCACCGTCGCCTGTTTGTCGACGGTGGCAATATTTCTTGTCATCACTCTCTTTACCGGTATCATCTACCAGTCCTCCAAAGATTTCTATGAGCTGGTTTCCACTCTAACATGCTGTGATTTTACTTGTCAATAGATTTATTGACAAGTAAAATCACATTGACAGGGAATTATACTTGTTATAATATCCCACCACACCAAAGTTATACTTTTTATATTAATACAGTTTCTTCCTTTTATTCTACTAAGGCGACAGAAGCCGGGATGATACCCTTTGTGTATCCTCCCGCAGCATATTTCCGATAGGACAGCTGGTTGATTCAGGTCCCGGGATATGCGAAATCTTAAACAGGGGCTTGAAATAAAGCGGGCAAGGGCCTACTGCTATAGGTAACTTTCTGCTCTGTAGATATTTTCGCCTTAAAAAGACCTGGAAAACTAAATTTTTAAAAAGAGATAATGAAAAAGCTTATCCTATACACCCTGACAGGTATCATATCGTTGGCAATAGGTCATGTGATTCAGCAGCAGTTCTTCTCGGACAGTGCCCCTCTTCAGCCCATAAATTTCAGCCATAAGATACATGCGGGCGACAACAAGATCCCCTGCCAGTACTGCCACATCTACGCCGATAGATCCAAAGTGGCAGGCGTGCCCAGCGTCCAGAGGTGTATGGGCTGTCACAAAATCATAAAGACCGACTCTCCCATGATACAGAAACTTACATCTTACTGGGAGAACAAGGAGCCCATACCGTGGGTGAAGGTGTATAATCTCCCCGACCACGTCTATTTCCCCCACAAGAGACATGTAAAGGCAGGCGTGCCGTGCCAGCGGTGCCACGGCGATGTTGCAAAGATGGATAGGATTACCAGGCAGGCTGTTTTCTTCGGCATTCCGTATGTAAGGGTTTCTCATTTAAAGATGGGTTGGTGTCTTGAGTGTCATACGAACGAGGCGCAGAAATATATCGGAACTCCGGTCAAAAACGGAACCGATTGCTGGACATGCCACATATAAAGGGGTAAAGGCCGATAAAGAGATGAAACGCAGGGACTTTCTGAAATTTATAGGCGTTGGAGGGGCAGGGGCGGGGCTTGGCTTTATCTTCGGCAAGGTCACAAAGCCACCAGGGGCAAAGCTCATACCATATCTTATTCCGCCTGATGATATTGTCCCCGGGGTTGCAAGTTGGTACGCCACACTCTGCACGGAGTGCGGCGCCGGATGTGGCGCTCTCGTTAAGATAATGGAGGGCAGGGCAAAGAAGATAGAGGGTAATCCCAACCATCCTGTCAACAAAGGAGGGCTTTGCGCCAGGGGGCAGGCAGCCCTTCAGACTCTTTATAACCCTGACAGGATTAAAGGGCCTCTTAAGAGAAGGGGCGAGCGTGGGAGCGCAGATTTCGTTGAGGTTTCTTGGGACGAGGCCATTGATATGCTTGGTCAAAAGCTCGGGGAACTTAAAAAGGCTGGTTCTGCTGAAAAACTGTGGTTTTTGACCGCCCCCCTTTCTGGCCACAGGCTTAAGCTTGCAACCACCTTTATGTCAGTGTATGGCTCATCAAACCTTGTGCAGTACGAGCTTTTTCAGCACAGAAACCTTGTCTATGCGAATCAAACCACGATGGGCGTTAAAGAAACCCCCCATTATGACATCGCAAATACAAACTATCTGCTTTCGTTTGGCGCGGACTTTTCAGGCACATGGCTTTCTCCTGTAAACTTTAGCCGTGGCTATGGCGAGATGCGCCAGGGTAGACACAGGGAAACGAGGGGTCGTCTTGTGCAGATAGAGCCGCGGTTGTCTTTGACAGGGGCTAACGCAGATGAGTGGATCCCTGTAATGCCCGGCTCAGAGGCTGTGCTTGCCCTCTCTATAGCCTACACTATAGTAGAAAGGGGTTACTACAAAGGTGGAGATGCCTCAAAGTGGAGGTCTGCACTTTCTATATATGCGCCCTCTAAAACGGCCCCGGTTATCGATATTCCGGCGGAGAAGATAGAGGAACTATCCATGGAATTCATGGGCTCAAAACCCGCGCTTGCTATTGCCGGCGACGGGGCTTTGTCTTCTGCGGACGGGGTTTCCTGCGCTGTGGCTGTAAATATACTTAACCACCTTGCGGGCAGCATCGGCGTAAAGGGAGGGGTGGTCATTAACTCAGGCGCTTTGCTCGGTGAAGAGCCGGTTGACTTCAAAAAGGGCGTGGGAGCACTGTTAAACGCAGCGAGTTCTTCGGAGGTAAGCGTGCTTATAGTCTACAACGCAAATCCGCTCTATACAATGCCTAAGGCTGCAAATGCGAAAGAGTCGCTAAATAAGATTCCTTTTATAGTTAGTTTCTCAGGCTTTATTGACGAGACTATTGCAATGGCGGATCTTGTGCTGCCGACGCACCACTCGCTTGAGGACTGGGGGGACGGGTTTGCGTCCCCTTCGGTAGGATACCCAGTTGCCACAGTTATGCAGCCTGTGGTAAGCCCGGTCAATAATACTCGTGGGATTGGTGATATTTTCCTCACTCTTACTTCGAAGATAGGCGGAGGTATGAAGGAACGGCTTAAGTCCGATTCCTTTGAGGATTACCTTAAATCAGGCTGGAAGGAGCTTTACGGTAGAAACAATGAGCTTTCTGCCGGAACGATCGGGTTTGAGGATTTCTGGGAGAAGATGCTTGCAACCGGAGGATGGTGGAGGGAGACTGAGCCGACGAAGAAGGCTGCGGTATCGCTGAAGATGGCCGAGCAGTTATTGCCCTCAAGGACAGCCGTTTTCGAAGGCAATGATAAGGAATACCCATTCTACCTTGTGATTTATCCCCACCATGGCCTTGGCGATGGAAGGCACGCAAACCTGCCATGGATGCAGGAGTTACCTGACCCAATGACCTCTGTGACATGGGGAAGCTGGCTTGAGGTAAACCCCAAGACCGCCGGAGCATTAGGGATAAAGCAAGGGGACTTCATTGCGGTAGAGTCCCCGTTCGGCATGATCACCCTTCAGGCATATTTATATCCAGGTATCAGGCCTGATATGGTGGCCGTTGCCGTTGGCCAGGGCCATACGCACTTGGGGAGATACGCAAAGAACAGGGGGGTGAACCCCATTGACATACTCCCATACAAAGAGGACCCGAGGACAGGGTCGGTTGCTCTAAATTCCACACGTGTAAAACTTGTCCGCACCGGCGCAGGTGAAAAGCTGGCAAAGACTGAGGGTGTAACGAGGGAGCTCGGAAGAAATATCGTCCAGACCATATCGCCTGAGGAATTTAAGAAGATTGGCAAGGAGGTTATATAAGTGGGCGGGATCTTCAAAAGGATAGCGGAGCGGATCAGATCCTACAGGGTTCCGGGATACTACGAGAAGTTTGACCACAAGTTTACTATGGTGGTTGATCTCGACAGATGTAACGGATGCGAGGCTTGCGTTACCGCCTGCTACGCGGAGAATAACATCCCTGTCGTAGGCAAGGAGCAGATAAATAATGCCCGCCAGATGAGCTGGATCCGCATAGAGCGGTACGTCGATGGCGGGTATCCGAACGTAAAGGTGAAGTTTATCCCCATTATGTGCCAGCATTGCTCAAATGCCCCGTGTGAGTCCGCATGCCCCGTATATGCGACATACCATAATCAGGATGGTCTTAATGTGCAGGTGTACAATAGATGTGTGGGCACATTTACATGTGCAACGTACTGCCCATATGATGTAAGGAGATTCAACTGGTTCACCTATAAGTGGGATAAGCCTCTGGATGAGCAGTTAACCCCTGATGTTACAGTCAGGGAGATGGGCGTGATGGAGAAATGCACCTTCTGCATTCAGAGGATAAGGGCCGCAAAGGACAGGGCAAAGGACGAAGACAGGGCGCTAAAAGACGGCGATGTCGTTCCGGCCTGCGCGCAGACCTGCCCCACAGGAGCGCTTTCGTTCGGGGACCTGAACGACCCGAACAGCATGGTTTCGAAACTTGCGAAAAGTCCGAGAAGGTACAGGCTACTTGAGGAGCTTAACACTGCCCCCTCGGTTATATATCTAAAAAAGGTAATGGACGATGGCACACGAGAACACAAAGAGTAAGCCGACCTACAGAGAAGTGAACGAGGATGTGCTGAGGCTCATGACGCAGACGGGCCCAGGCTACTATATCATCCTCGCCACAGCCGGGGCGCTTGCCCTTATTCTCTTCTTCCTGCCCTGGGCATATCAGATATATACAGGCCAGGGAGTGACCGGACTTAATGTGCCGGTGATCTGGGGCGTCTACCTTGTAAACTTCGTTTTCTGGGTCGGCATGGCGCACGCCGGGACGCTCATCTCCGCCATGCTCTTCATAACAAAGACCCCGTGGAGGAGGGCCATAGCGAGAGGCGCAGAGACCGTGACCTTCTTCTCCCTCATCCTCGTGGCGCTCTTTATCTTCATACACATGGGACGGCCTTGGAACTTATACTGGACAATGCCGTATCCTAGCCAGAGGCAGATATGGACTAGCTTCATCTCGCCGATTACATTTGATGTCTTTGCCATAGGCACATACACCACGAGCAGCGCCATATTCCTGTACTTCGGCATGATACCTGATTTCGCCTCCCTCAAGCACCACACAACGGGATGGAGGAAGACGCTTTACACATATCTGTCCCTCGGGTGGAGAGGGACAGACCCCCAGTGGAGGGTGCATGGCCGCGCCACCATGTTCTTTTCGTCCTTTATTATGCCGCTCGTGGTTTCTGTCCACAGCATAGTTTCATGGGACTTCGCGATGTCCCTCGTGCCCGGCTATAGCCAGACGGTCTTTGCGCCATACTTCGTTACAGGGGCGCTCCTATCGGGCTTTGCAGGGGTCATGCTCATGTTCACGGTCCTCAGGTGGGCGTACCCGTTCCTTAAAAAATACATAACCGAACACCACTACGAGAGGGTCGGGACCTGTATGCTGCTGTTATCGCTCGTGTGGAGCTACCTTACGGGCATGGAGGTCTTCACCGGCTGGGATGCGGATACATCGTTTGAAATAGAACACCTTAAATAAAAAATCCCCCCCCAGCCGTATCTCCAACTCATCGCCCTGATGATATTCTGCAACGCCATTCTTCCCCTCTCGCTCATCTTCAGGAAGGTACGGACTTCTTCCCGCGCCATGCCCGTGCTCTGCATATTCGTGCTTACGGGCATGTGGCTAGAAAGGTATCTGATAATCCCTAACGCGCTTTCGAGGAAGTTCCTGCCGTGGATGTGGCACGGATATTCGCCGAGCTGGGTCGAGATTTCCATAACAGCTGGCGCGTTCATGTTCTTTATCTCCATGTTCATGGTGTCCATAAAGATATTCCCTGTGATATCCCTTTTCGAGGTCAAGGAAGACTTGGGCGTTCCGATGGAAAAGGAGCGCCATAAATGAGCGCGGTCTTAGGACAGTTTCCTCACGCGGACGACCTCCTGAAGGCCGCGGAGCGGATGAAACAGTCCGGCTTCGGGATAACCGTATTCTCGCCCATCCCCCTCGTGCACGAGATGGAGGAGGTCTTCGGCGAGGAGCGGGGTTATCTCAGGTTCTTTACCCTCTTCGGCGGGGTTGCCCG
>ORMF011315183.1_pt1 | contig 31242 bp, 25 predicted proteins | sample 1779871 | NCBI WGS metagenome assembly ORMF01 (sample SAMEA104232316, study PRJEB22302) | groundwater metagenome | biome: forest; feature: aquifer; material: groundwater | place: USA | collected 2011-08-07 | depth 5.4 m | reverse complement strand
GATTGAGGTCGGGTCGCAGACAGGCGCACACAATGCGTCCATTGATTTCGGGCAAGAACTCGATTTCACTGCCGCCACCCAGTGTTTCGGCGATGGCCCGTCGAGAGTAGCATTCGCCACGAACGAAAGGCGAAGGCCCCGGATTGCTGAAGTAACGCCCGGGGTCTTCGCCGCCTTCGCCGGTGTTGCTCTTGCCGCCGATGCGGTTCATCGCTATCGCGAGGCTCTCATGCGCCTCTTTGCTGATGGAGCCGTAAGACATGGCGCCGGATTTGAAGCGCTTGACTATGGCCTCGACAGATTCCACCTCTTCGATGGGGATGGGCTTGGCCGCCGGTTTCAATTCGAACAGCCCGCGCAGTGTGCAGTAGTGCCGGTTCTGATCATTGACGGCCTGGGAGTATTCTTTGAATACCTTATAATTCTTGGTTCGACAAGCCAGCTGGAGTTTATGCACAGTCTCGGGATTAAACAGATGGTACTCGCCTTCACGGCGCCACTGGTACTGGCCTCCGGTGTCCAGCACCGAGCCGTTGACCTGCCTGTCGGGGAAGGCGTGACGATGGCGTTTTTTGACTTCCTCGGCCAGCGTCTCCAATCCCACGCCGCCCACACGCGAGGCCGTCCATGTGAAATATTTGTCCACTACCGCCTGGCCGAGGCCGATAGCCTCGAAGATCTGCGCGCCGCGATAGCTCTGTATGGTCGATATGCCCATCTTGGACATGGTCTTCACCACGCCCTTGGCTACGGCCTTCGCGTAATTTTTGACGGCCGTCTTGTGGTCGATATTGGTGAGTATGCCCTGGCGTATCATGTCGTCCAGCGTCTCGAAGGCCAGGTAAGGGTTGATCACGCCGGCGCCATAACCGATAAGCAGCGAAAAGTGATGCACCTCGCGCGGCTCTCCCGACTCCAGTACCAGGCCTACCTGTGTGCGCGTGCCCTCGCGTATCAAATGGTGATGCAGACCCGACACCGCCAACAACGCCGGGATGGCCGCGGTGTTATGGTTCACCCCGCGGTCGGAGACGATCAGGATATTACAGCCGTCTTTGATGGCGCGGCTGGACTTTTGATACAGCGCCTCAAGCGCCGCCTCGAGCGCCTTGGCGCCGCCGGCCACTTGATAGAGGATAGGTAGCGTCGCCGATTTGAAATCGGGGCCCTGTATGTGGCGCAGCTTCTCAAATTCTTCGTTGGTGAGTACGGGACTTTTCAACTTGATCTGCCGGCAGCTGCGCGGCTCGGGCGCCAGCAGGTTTTGCTCGGAGCCGATGGTGGTCTCCGTGGACGTGACGATCTCCTCGCGTATGCAGTCTATCGGAGGATTGGTCACCTGAGCGAAGAGCTGTTTGAAATAATTATAAAGAAGCTGGGGCTTGTTGGACAATACCGCCAGAGGCGTGTCCGTGCCCATGGAACCCACAGGCTCCACCCCCTGCTGGCCCATCGGGGCCATCAGAATTCTCAAGTCCTCGAACGTGTAGCCGAAGGCCTGCTGTCTCAAGAGCACGGTCGCGTGGTCCGGCTCATGCACGTGCGGGGCCTCGGGCAGGCTTTCCAAAGGAACAAGGTTTTCTTTCAGCCACTGGCGGTACGGACGCTCGGTGGCGATTTTTTGCTTGAGCTCTTCGTCGGCGACGATGCGCCCTTCCTGTGTGTCGATGAGAAACATGCGTCCCGGCTGCAGGCGGCCTTTTTTCAGTACGCGATCCGGCGGCACGTCCAGCACGCCGACCTCCGAGGCCATGATGACCAAGTCGTCCTTGGTGACATAATAACGCGAGGGCCTGAGCCCGTTGCGGTCCAGCACCGCGCCGATCTGCACGCCGTCTGTGAACGCTATCGAAGCGGGACCATCCCACGGCTCCATCAGGCAGGCGTGATATTCGTAAAAGGCCTTCTTCTCGTCGCTCATGCTCTCGTGGTTGGACCACGGCTCGGGGATCATCATCATCATCGCGTGGGGCAGCGAGCGGCCGGAAAGCACCAGGAACTCGAGGCAGTTGTCGAACATTGCCGAGTCGCTGCCGTCTTCGGAGATCACCGGCAGCGCCTTTTTAATGTCGGCGCCGAAAAGCGGCGAGGCGCATATCGCCTGGCGCGCGTGCATCCAGTTGACATTACCGCGCAGCGTGTTGATCTCGCCGTTGTGCGCCACATAGCGGTTGGGATGCGCGCGCTCCCAGCTCGGGAAAGTGTTGGTGCTGAAACGCGAGTGCACCAGCGCCAGAGCGCTCTCCATGGAGGGGTCCATGAGATCGGGATAAAACTCCTCCACCTGCTCGGACATCAGCATGCCCTTATAGATGATGGTCTTGCAGGAGAGGCTGGCGACGTAAAAATAATTTCCACCCGGGATGCCGGAGTAGCGGATCGCGTTCTCCGCGCGGCGGCGGATGATGTACAGCTTGCGCTCGAAAGCCAGGTCGTCCTTAAGCTTAGCGTCGCGCCCTATAAAAATCTGACGCACAAACGGCTCGGAGGCTACGGCGCTGGGCCCCAGCGTGCCGTTCTGCGTGGGTACCGTGCGCCAGCCCAGCAGGGTCTGCCCTTCTTCCTTAATGATGTCCTCGAATATTTTTTCAAAGGCCTTTCTCTGGCCGTCGTTTTTGGGAAGGAAGACCATGCCGACGCCGTAGGTTTTGGATTCGGGCAGCTTAACGCCGGCTTCGGCGCAGGCCTTTTTTAAAAACGCGTGCGGGACCTGCAAAAGGATGCCGGCGCCGTCGCCCGTGTTGGCCTCGCATCCGCAGGCGCCGCGATGACGCAGGTTGAGCAGGACGGTCAGCGCCTGCTTGATTATCGAGTGGGATTTTTGGCCTTTGATATGCACGACAAACCCCACCCCGCAACTGTCTTTTTCGTAGGAGGGGTCGTAAAGGCCCTGCTTGGGGGGTATTCCCGGAGTATTCACTGGATTTCCCTACCTGTCTTTATTCTCATCTATTGTCCAAATATGCAAGTATAGCAATAATCAGTCGGCTATTTCAAAGGAAAAAACAAGAAAGCGCCGTCGGGAAGGGGCGCTAGGGGCGGAAAAAAAGGGACCGCTTCATGGAACGCGCTTTGAGGTCGCCAGACAGAAAAGCCCCGAAGGGACCAGTAGCGGCGCCGAGGAAAAAAATGCGCCGCGAAGGCATGCGTTCATGAACTTGGGCAGATTGCCGTATTGGGCACTGTGAGACGCCAAATAGCTGGCGCTCATTCCTTTTTTGGCCGTTTTAAAAGTCAAAACATCAAAGCCTTGTCTTTGCAATAATTTAGAGAGGCTTTTTCGTGAAAAATAATAAAGATGCTCCTGCTTGAAATGCGGCCATTTCCTGCCGAGAAGTCTCCGCGCCAGACTGTTCACATCCGGCGTAATTAGCGCCACAATGCCGGTCTCCTTCAAAACCCGCCGGATCTCCTTAAGCAGCGACTCCGGGTCGTTAAAATGCTCGATCACGTCAAGCATGACCACCGCATCGAATGAACGGGCCGGAAACGCGACGGCCTCCAACGGCTGACTATGGACCTCCAGGCCTGATTTGCGCGCCTGGTCGGCCGCCGCCGAAATCTCTATGCCGCAAACGCGGTAACTCTTTTTTTGCGCCGCTTGAAGAAAATAGCCGAAAGCGCATCCTATTTCCAGTAACCGGGCGCCCGAAGGAAGAAACGGGCGCATCTGATTCAAAACCCACTGCGCCGTCATGTCTTTCAACAGGCGCACATGACGCTCTCCGTCGGCATGGCTTCCCCACCATGCGTCGTAATAGCTGATGTCCTCGTAAATCGCCGCGATCGCCGGAGGAAACGTCTCCTGGAACCCCAGCCCGCAAGGACGGCAAAAAGCGATCTTTAGGTTATCTTTTACAGCCGTCGCCTTGCGCGAAGCTCCGCACAAAAAACAAGCATTGGGGGTCCCGCCGTTTTCAGACGCCGGGGGGATCAAAGAGTTTGTAGGGTTTCGGCCTGTCATGCGGTCTCTCCTTGACGCCGCGCCAGGCAGAACTGGTCGAGAGGGACCAAAAACGGTCTCCGCGAAAACGGCAGCGCCCGCAAAAGCCGGTTCACCAGACGCGGCGCGTTTTTGTGATGTTCCCCGCAGTTGGCCATGTAACGAAAGCTGGCCCCTTTCCAAGAAGCCCTCGCATCGACGACAGTGAACCCGTGTTTATTCAAAAGCCCTCGGAGTCCCTTTTTCGAAAAATAATACAGGTGTTCAGGATGAAAACTCCACCAATTGGCGCCAAACACGCGATGCCCCAGCCCTCCAAGGTCCGGCGTGATGACGGCCAGCAGCCCTCCCGGTGACAGAAACCGCGCCGCTTTGGCCACCGCCGCTGACGGGTCCGAAAAATGCTCGAGCACGTCGAGCATCACCACCGCGTCATACGAGGCCGCGCCCTCCTCCAACTCCTCGAACGGGACGCGTAGGATATCGAGACCTCGCCTCTGGGCCTCCAGCGCCGCGTCCGACACCTCCACTCCGCGCGCCCGATAACCCTGGTCTCGGGCCGCCTCGAGAAAATAACCGAAAGCGCTGCCGACCTCAAGCAGGCGGGATCCGGCCGGCAGCAGCGGTTTCATCCGCCGCAATACCCATTCAGCCGACGCGCGTTTGACACGCCGGACACCGGCCTCCTCGCTTGGGTCCTTGCGATAAGAATAGAAGTATCCGGAGCCGCGGTAACGCTCGATGCTGCGATGGGATATCTTTTTTTGAAACGCGATGCCGCAGGATGAGCAGTCCAGGACCTGTATGCCGTGCTTGCAGGTCCGCTCACGGCTGGGCACACGGCCGCACAGAAGGCAGGTCTCAGGCATGCTGCAGCAGCAGCTCGTCCACCGCCTGCAAGACCTCCGCGCTTGTGATCGTGGTCATGCAGCGGTTCTCGTTGTGGCAGACAATCTTTTTTCCATAGTGGATATTATAACAAGGGCTGCAGAAAAGCCTCTTGTACACGATGCGACAGCGCGGCCCGTCGTACCCGTAAAGCCCCGGCCATTCCGGGCCGAAAAGGGTTACGGTCGGCTTGTCCAGCGCGGCGGCGAAATGCGACGGGCCGCTGTCCACGGTCACGACGAGCCGGCTCATGGAGATCAGCGTGAGGTATTCGTCCAGGTCGAGCTTGCCGGCCAGGCCAATCACCCTCCCCGACACGGCGCCGATGCCGGAGAGTATCGCCTCGATATTCTTGGCGTCAGTCTTGAGACCTGTGAACACTATAAGCAGCGACGTCTTGGCCATGACGTCGCGCGCCAGCTCCGCCCATTTCTCCGCCGGCCATTTGCGGTAGCCGCCCAGCGCGTCGCTGGCGTTCGGATTGAAAATGAGGAAGCCGCCGGGTTTCAAGCCGAGCGCCGCTATCTTCTCGGCGGCCTTGGCGGCGGTTTCGCGCGGCAGACGGATCGACGGCACATAGCTCTCGCGCGGGTCCACCGCGATGCCCAGCGTCCTCAGGTGGTTCACGAAATTTTCGGCGATATGCGCCTGCGGGATAAACTTCGCAGGGTGGCTGTACAACACGGTACGGCTCCTGAGCAGCAGCGATTCGTACCCGACGCTGGTCCTCGGCCGCGAGAGAAAGCACATCATTGCCGAGTAACGCGAAAAAAATTCTATGTCGAGGAAAAGATCGACGCCGCGCTTCCTGAGTATCGAAACGGCCTTGAACGTGGACGCCACCACCGCCGCCGAAGGCGTCGTACGGACAGTCAGCACCTCATCGACCAGGTCTCCCATCAGCCCGAGCAGCCGCTCGTTCAGGTCGAACGTCAGGAACGTGATGCGCGCGTCCGGAAAATTGCGCCTGATCGCTTTGAGCAGCTTCTGCGTGAGCAGGATGCTGCCGAGGCCGACGTATTTCGCCACGACTATCTCTTTGACCTCTGAGGGACGAAACGGCCGAAAGCGCGCGAAAACCGGCTTGATCAGAGTACAGAGGAACACCAGCGCACCGCACAGGTAGTGGTCCAGGTGCAGCGCGAATTCGGTGCGTTTGGATTTGTTCAGCGATCGGTTCATGAGTTCCTCACATACACCAGCACCTGCTCGGTCTTTTGATTGAGCGCGTAGTTATTATCCACGTATTCGCGCACTGAAGGCAGGATCTCGTCCTTGCGTATGGCGTTCGCCAGCACCGACCGACCGGCCGGCCTCAGCGCCACCGGCGGCCGCTCGGCCCCCACCGCCGCCAAAAGGGTCCGCTCCCCGCCCGGCACGCCGTGCGCGAAGCCCGGCACAGAAAACCGGTCCACGAGCCTTCGGTCCGCGATGAAGTTGAAGAAGGACAGGTCCGGAAAGGCCAACAGCGCGTCGTCTTTCCCCGAAAATTGATCGACTGAACGCAGAACGGTTTCTATCTCGTCGGCCTGCCAAGCCGGCACCTGTGTTCCTTTCATGCGCACGATCGCAGCGTCGACGGCCCGGTAGCCCTCACGGTCCCACATCACATACTTTGAAAATAACTTGTCCTTGTCCTGCTGGTAAGCGAACCAACGCTTGAAATCGCCGGCGTAAAAATAATTGGGGATGAACACCATCGTCGCAAACATCCCGACTCCCAGGAGCGCCGCCGCCGGCAGCTGCCAGGCCGGTTTGTGGCCTGACGGAGACCTCTCCAGTAAGCGCTCCAACGCGCAAAACCCGAGCAGGATGCACACCGCCAATGACGTCTCGAACTGCGGGCCCGCGATGGCCCGGAAAGCGTAAAAATAAAAAAGAACGCCGAACGTCACTAGCAGCGCGGTCTGTAGCCGTTCGAGACGACCGCGCGCAAAACCGGTAACGGCGGCCAGCGTGTACACAATCAGCGGGAAAAAGACCTTGAACCCCGAACGCGACGACCAATCGATGGGCGCCGCCCAGACACGCCTGTCGCCCAGCGAAGCCATCTCCTTTAAATAAGGGAACAGCGCGCCGGACACGGCGAAATAAATCAAGAGCGGGGCCAGCCCCGCCGCGAAGCCCAGACCGTAATAAAACGACGCTTGAGCCGGCAACGCCCCTTGCGCGCGGTCGGGTAACCACCGGTCCGCGACAAACACCGCGGCCGCGGCGAGGCCGCAGAGCACGCCCATGTCGATGCTGTGAAGGAAAGCGATCGCCGCAAAAAATCCGCCGACGGCCGCCAAGGGCGTCGAGCGCCACCGGACCAACCCGGCCATCACGATCAGCGACGCGTACGCGCTGCAAAAGCGGAACCCACCCCAGCGCGTGGACCAGAACGGGTGATGCACCTGAATGACGATGACTAGGGCCGCCGCGTAGGCGAAGAACCGGTTGCGCAGCGTGATGCGGCAGAGCGCATACAACGCCAAAAATCCGGCGATATCGCCTACAAGAAAGAACTGCCTCAGCACTGCCAGCGTCTTGCCGAAAAAAAACATGGCCAGCGCGGGTCCGTAATAGGACAGCGGCCCGAAAAAGAAATAGATGTCGCGGTAAAAGACCTGCCCCCGGAACACGCCGTCGATGACCGCCAGGTACTGGCCGCTTTCGAGATAGTCGACGTAACCGTGCGCGGCGTTGGGTTCATAGGCAAGCGCTATCAGCAGGCCTGGCACGATGAAAAAATCCAGCAACCTTGCCATACGCGGGGATAACTTGAAACCATGGCCGGAGGGAGGCGCAGGCGTATCGGCCGGGGCCTTGGACTTCTTCAGGCAGCAATTTTTATATTTGAGGCCGCTCCCGCAGGGGCACGGGGCGTTCTTGCCTATACGCAATGCCATGGAAAAATCAGCCTTTTTTAGTATTTTTTACGAGTTTATAGCATCGGCCCTGACAATGCAACACCGTTAAACAACTCGCTTTTGGGCGCATCGACAGGACGGGTTTGGGCCGGAGGAAAACGCGGGAGGTCTTAAATTTTCAGGACGATCTTGCCGAAGTTTTGACGGCTTTCCATGCGGCGCTGCGCGTCGGCGGCCTCTTTCAGCATGAACACCTGGTCGATGGTAGGCTGTAAAATCCCGCGCTCGGCCAGCGCCAGCACTTTCAGCAGTTCCGCCAGGCTGCCCATGTACGATCCCAGCACACTAAGCTGTTTGGAATAAAAATGCCGGAGGTCGATTTCCACCTTGGCGCCGGAGGTGGCGCCGCAGATGACCAGGCGCCCGCCGCGCGTCAGGGAAGATAGGCTGCCCTGCCAGGTCTCGGGCCCGATATGCTCGAACACCACGTCCACGCCGCGACCCCCGGTGAGCCGCTTCACCTCTTCGGCGAAGTCCTTGGTCTTATAGAGTATCACTTCGTCGGCACCGAGTTTTTTGGCGCGTGCCACTTTTTTATAATCCCCTACGGTGGTGTAAACCGTGGCCCCTAAAAATTTCGCCAGTTGCACGGCGAAGCTGCCTATGCCGGAACCGGCCGCCTGCACGAGCACTGTCTCGCCGGCCTCAAGCCCCGCGCGCGTGACCAGCATGTGATAGGCCGTGAGCGCGGCCAGAGGGAACGACGCCCACTCCTCAAAACCGAACTTTTCTGAAACAGGAATGACGTAGCGTTCGTGCACGGCCACTTTTTCCGCATAGCCTCCTTGAGTCTGCAGACCCAGGATTTGAAATTCGGGAGAATAACTGTCGCGGGCCCCGAGGAGTTCGGGCGCGTAAAGGGGGGCCTGGCCCGGGGACAAAACGACACGGTCGCCTTTTTTAAAGCGCTTCACCGCCTTGCCGGTTTCCAAGACCACACCGGCCACGTCGGACCCGCTGATATGCGGCAGAGGGATGGGAATTCCGGGAAGGCCGTTACGCACCCAGATGTCGAGATGGTTCAGCGCGCAGGCCTTGACTCCGACAAGTACGTCACTGGGACCCACAACGGGGTCTTTGAATTCACCGTACTGGAGGACTTCGGCGCCACCGTGTTTTTCGAAAAAGACGGCCTGCATTTTAATTCACATTGCGGGGATAAACCCCGCCTCTGCCTTTAATTTAGATAGGATTTAATCAATCTCACGAACAAACGTACGCCCACGCCGGTGGCGCCTATAGGAGACAGCGATTTGGCGCCGCCATCATTCCAAGCCGTGCCCGCAATGTCCAGATGCGCCCAAGAGGAGGTATGGCCGGCGAATTCTTTGAGGAACATGCCGGCCGTGATGGTGCCGGCGTTTTTTTTACTGATGTTTTGTATGTCCGCGTACGTGGCACGTATTAGATCGCCGTACTCGTCCCAAAGCGGCAATTCCCAGCAGCGCTCCCCGCTCATCTCGCCCGCCTGCTTGATGCGGTTGACCAGGTCCGGGTCCGTGCCCATGACGCCCGAGGCGATGTCGGAGAACGTCGCGGCGCAAGCGCCTGTCAGTGTCGCGATGTCCACCAGCGCGCGCGGCTTGTACCTGGCGGCGTAAGACAGCGCGTCGGCCAGTATCAGACGGCCTTCAGCGTCCGTGTTCAGCACCTCAACGGTCTTTCCGTTGGAAATCCTGATGATGTCGCCGGGCCGCTGTGCTTTGGAACCGGGCATGTTCTCGCATACCGGTGTAATACCGACCACTCTCACCGGCAATTTCAGGTTCGCGATAGCCTTCATCGCGCCGATCACGGCGGCGGCGCCGCACATGTCGAATTTCATTTTGTCCATATCGCCTGAGGGCTTAATAGAGATGCCGCCGGAGTCGAAGGTGACGCCCTTACCCACAAGCACTATAGGCGCGGACGCGGCCTTGACGCGGTTTTCGAGGATGACGAGCTGCGGCTCGTTCATGCTGCCCTGAGAGACGCCGAGAATGCCGCCCATTTTAAGGCGCGTGATCTCGGCGCGGCCCAGCACCTTGCAGATTAAATTGTTTTTGGCCGCCATCTCCTTGGCCGCCTCGGCCAAACGCCTGGGCGTCATCACGTTGGCGGGCTCGTTGGCGAGGTCACGTGTAAACATCACGGCGCCGGCCACGATCTCCGCGTCGCGCAGGGCGTGCTTGACCGAAGCAAGGTTTTTGCGCGAAGCGATCTCCAGCCAACGGATGTTGTGCGCGGGGACGGGTTTGGATTTGTACTTGTCGAAACGGTAGTTGGAAAGTCTCGCCCCCTCGACCGCCGCCGAAGCGATTTCCTCGGTGGGAAATTTTGCGTCCAGGCTGTCCAGGGAAAGACGTGCCGTTTCATGGCGCAGGTCGCGGGCCTGGGCCAGAAGTCTGGCCGCGGTGCGCCGCACACGCTCGAGTGTGTACTTGTCTTTTTTACCCAGGCCTATAAACATCACCGCGCCCGTGACACCTCGCGCGAGATAGAGCTCCGACGGTTTGCCAGAAAATTTTTTATCCGCGTAGGCGGTCTTCAGCACGGACTTCGTCGCCTTATCCAGGCCCGGGACAGTCTCCCAGGGTTTGGCATCGCCCTCGAAACAGCCGACGCCCAAAATGTCGGCGCGCTTCAGGGCCCCCTTGGAGGCATTGAAAACGATTTTCATCCCCGCGGTTCTTTCTTCCTGGGCTTGGTCTCCTGTTGGATGCGCACGCGAAGCGAGCCGTTGCGCGGCTGAGGCATACTCTCCACCAGAAACAATGCCTTCTCCCTCGAGATATGGCGTGGGAATTCGAGCTTGATGGATACTTCGTGCGAAATCTTCACGCCGCGCTTCTTAAGGCCCAGCAGCATGTCACTGAACTTCTTGGCGCCATCGAGCGCGTCGCCCTTGAGATGGAGCTCAAGACTTTTAATGCCCCCGGCCTGCTTGAGCCTTCCAGCGACGTCGTTACGCACCTGCGAAGGAAGCACGAAACTTTCACTCTCGAAAAAATCTGTCATGGATATCCTCCGTCCTGGCGTTTCTGTGTATATTACAAAAGAAAACGGGCGTGCACAAGGATCACGTGTGTATCGGCTCCGAAACCAACAGCGGCGTCATCTCGGTAACCTCTTTATACCCCAATTTTTTGAGAAACCCCTGTATCAACTCCTCCTCGACACGTGTGCAGTGATCGTGCTCCATGGTCGCGCAGTGCACCTGCCCCCCCGCGATCATGCCGTGCCCGCCGGCCGTCCCCTTTTTGCCTATCAGGCTCCTCAAAAAGCGCCCGGCGCCGCCCTGCGTGTTCGTGGTCCTAATCGAGACGATGATCTTGTTGTTGTAACGGCCCAGGCATAGCGCCCAACTGATGCGTTCCAGGCGCAGCATGAAGTCCGCCGTGAACGGTACGAAATCAGGGTTCTTGATCTCACCCAGCGACGTGGCGATTGCGTTCTTATAGATGAAGCTATGGTGAAGAGCGCGGCTGAGCGTGATGAAATGGTCCCTTGAAAGCTTCGGGTGCTCGATATTGGCCAGTAGCTTTTTGTTGCTGATGGGAAAAAGCGCCAGGTACGCCTGCACGTCTTTTTCCTGCGCCTCGCGTCCCAGGTCCTGCGTCTCGGAGCTGATGCCATAAGACAGCGCGGTGGCCAGTTGTATCGGGATCTCCAGACCGCTTTCCAACAGGTATTCGGTGAGTATCGTCGCTGTAGCGCCGTATTCGATGCGCACGTCGATGTAGTCGGACTTGGTGGTCTTGCGCAGCGCGTGGTGGTCGATGACGATCACCGGTTTCCTATTTTTAGGGAAAGAGCTGTTGCCGGTCTTGGGCTGCATATCCACGACGGCGAAGTCCACGCCCGCCTTGAAGTCACTGTCCGACAGAGGTGACACGCGCAGTCCCAGGACGCGTATCATCGCCCGGTTTTCGGCGCGGCCGACGATACCACCGTATTTAACGGTGGTGGGGATCTTGAATTTGTTTTTGATGATATAGGCCAGCGTGACAGCGCTGGACACAGAATCAGGGTCGGGGTTGTCGTGCGTGAGCACGATGAGGCGCTTGGTATTCTTGAGCGCCTCCTCGAGCCTCTTGAAGCGCTCCTGGTATTCTTCTGAATTCGTCAGCATCAAAAGCCTTTAAGACTCGCTTAATATCTCGGGCAGCTCGGGTCCACGTCCTGCGACCAGGCGTCGATTCCGCCGGCGAGGTTCTTCACCTTTTTGAAGCCCATCTTTTGCAGGAGACCCACCGCCTTGGCGCTGCGGCCCCCGAAATGGCAGTGCACAATGATCTCGTCGGCGCTGTCCAGCTCGTTGGCGCGCTCGGTCACGGCCCCCAAAGGGATGAGCTTGGCGCCCGGGATCTGGTTGATCGCGTATTCCGACGGCTCGCGCACATCGATCAAAACAAATTTTTCTTTCTTGTCCATTTTTTTCTTGAGCTCGGCCGCCGTGATCTCCGGGATGCCGTTGGCGTGCTCTTTTTTCTCCTGGCCGCGCGTGATCCCGCAAAACGCGTCATAGTCGATGAGCTCCTTGATGGTGGGCGCGTCGCCGCAGACGGGGCATTTGGGATTTTTTCTGAACTTCACCTCGCGAAATGTCATCTTCAGCGCGTCGTAAAGCATGAGACGGCCGATCAGCGGCTCGCCTTTGCCGAGTATCAGCTTCACCACTTCGGTGGCCTGGATGACGCCTATCACGCCGGGGAGTATCCCGAGCACGCCGCCTTCGGCGCAGCTGGGGACCATGCCCGGCGGGGGCGGCTCGGCGAACAAACAGCGGTAGCACGGCCCCTTGCCCGGATAAAACACTGTGGCCTGCCCGTCAAAACGGAAGATGCTGCCGTAAACGAAAGGTTTTTTGGTGAAGACGCAGGCATCGTTCACCAGATACCGCGTCTGGAAATTGTCCGTGCCATCCAGCACCATGTCATAGTCTTTGAGTATGCGCATGACGTTGTCCTTCGACAGGCGCTCATTATAGATAACGACGTTCACATTGGGGTTGATCTCGCCCATGCGCTCTTTGGCGGACTCGACCTTGGGCCGGTTCACGCTGCGCGTCGAGTGTATGATCTGCCTTTGAAGGTTGGAAAAGTCCACCACGTCAAAATCGACCAGGCCCAGAGTCCCGACGCCCGCCGCAGCCAGATAAAGCGCCGCCGGGGAGCCCAAACCGCCGGTGCCTATGAGAAGCACTTTGGCTGCCTTGAGCTTTTCCTGCCCCTCCACACCCACCTCGGGCATGATCAGGTGACGGCTGTATCTTAAGATTTCATCTTGAGTTAGTGCCATAAAGTCTCCTTGAAACAAACATTTATTATACCATGAAAGCGCCGTTTGCTCCCAGTGCCTGCGTTTTAGGCCCGGCGCAGGGACTTGACCGCCCGCTTGAAATCTTTTAGCGCCATAGCGATGTCCCGGGACGTATTAAAACGCCCTAAGCCTATGCGTATAGAGCTCTGCCTTAAAGCGTCACTCACTCCCATAGCCTTGAGCACGTACGAGGGCTCAATGCTTGTGGAAGTGCAGGCTGAGCCTGAGGATATAGCCAAACGTTTTAGCGTTTTGATAAGCGTGTCCGCTGGTACCCCCTCAAAACTGATATTGAGATTATTGGGCAGGCGTTTATGCTCGTGTCCGTGCAAAACACAGCCCGGGATGCCGTCGATGAGTCCTCGTTTCAGCCTGTCTCTCAGGGCCGCCACCCTGCGGACCTCGCGCTTCATCTCCAGCCGGCCGATGCGGCAGGCCTCGCCAAAACCGACGATGGCCGGGACGTTCAGCGTGCCTGAGCGCAGGCCCATTTCATGCCCGCCACCGTCCATCAGAGGAATAAGACGCAGCTGCTCGCCACGCTTTCTCACATAAAGCGCGCCCACGCCTTTGGGTCCGCAAATCTTATGCGCGCTGAAAGAAAGAAGGTCCACGCCCAGCGCCCTCACATCCACAGTCAGTTTGCCCACGGCCTGAGTCGCGTCCGTGTGAAATAAAATGCCGTTCTCTCCGGCGATTCGAGCGATGGTCTTTACCGGTTGTATCACGCCCACCTCGTTGTTTGCGAACATCACCGAAATAAGAACAGTCTGAGGACGGATGCTCATTTTGAGTTCGTCCAAGTCCACAGCGCCGTCACTCCCCACGCGCAAATAGGTGATTTTGTATCCCGCAAGCTCCAGCCGCCGGCATGGGTCCAGCACCGACTTATGCTCTGTACTCACGGTGATGATGTGGTCGCCTTTTTGACGGTAGGCCTCGGCCACGCCTTTGATGGCGAGATTATTGGACTCGGTGGCGCCGCTGGTGAAGACGATCTCCCTGGCGTCGGCATTCACCAGTCGGGCTACCTCGGCGCGCGCCTTCTCCACTGCCCGATGGGCCTCATGCCCGAAGCCGTGCGTGCGGCTGGCCGCGTTGCCAAACTTTTCAGTCCAGTAAGGCTGCATGGCCTTGAGCACGCGCGCGTCCACGGGTGTCGTGGCGTGATAATCCATGTAGATTATTTTAGACGGCATCGTTATGGTTCCTTTTAACTATCGCGGCGTTTCTCAGCAAACCCTGGAGCTTGGGGCGCTTCAGCGGGCTGCCTTCAAAGCGCTTTCTGAAAGCGTCGTCGTCCTGCAAAGCCTCGATCTCCGCGACCTCCACCCAGGACCCGGCCTTTTTGTCGGGATAAAAGTCCGTATGCCGCGTGACCTGCATGCGGTAATTATAGGGGCATACGTCCTGACAGACATCGCAGCCGAACAGCCACTCGCCCACATGCGGTTTGAGCCCCTCCGGCGTAGGCGCCTTGGACTCTATGGTCAGATAGGAAATGCAGCGCGTCGCGTCCAGCGCGTAGTCTCCGAGCAAAGCACCTGTGGGACAGGCGTCGATGCAAATCCTGCATGACCCGCAGGAGCCGGTGTGCGGCTCGTCATAGACCAGCTCCAGATTAGTGATGAGATTCGCCAAAAACACCCAGGAGCCGTATTGTTTGGTGATAATGTTGGTGTTCTTACCGAAAAAACCCAGGCCCGCCTGCTGCGTGAAGGGTTTCTCCAGGATGGGCCCCGTGTCCACATAACTTTTGACCTCGGTGCCCTCGCCTCCGGCTTCGAGGATGAAACGACCGAGGCTTTTCAGTTTTTTCTCCAGTACCTTGTGATAATCCCTGCCGTAAGCGTACTTGGCGACTTTTCCAGCCACGCCCTCAGGTTTGGGGTCCTCGGGATGATAATAATTGGCGGCCAAGGAAATCACCGACACAGCCGTTGGCAAAGACCGCTCCGGATGCGCGCGCTTGCCGCCGTCGCGCACCATATAGTCCATGCCGCCGGCGTAGCCCTTCTCCACCCAGTTCTCGACAGCACGCTCGTACTTCTCCGGCAAGACGCTCCTGGAAACACCAACCAGGTCGAAACCGGCGCTTTGTAAAGCGAAGTCTTTTATTTTTTGGGTGAGTTCTGCAGGAGGCATGAGCGGCCTTAAAATGCCGTAGGGGCGCGATACACCGCGCCCCTACGAGAAATGCAAATTTTTAAACAGCGGGCGTTATTCCCAAACCTCTTCTTCGGAAACCACGTTCCCGTCGGAGTCGTATCGCCGCACGATCTTCTTCTTGGGCTGAGAGTTGTTGGTCGCGTAGCCTTGCTGGCTATAGCCCTGGTTGGAATACTGCTGTTGCTGAGGATATTGCTGCACGTAAACGGGTTGTTGCTGCTGTTGCTGGCCTCCGCCCATGAGAGAGTCCAGAAGCGCGCCGCCGATCACATTGGTGCCGGCGCCTATCAAAGCGCCTTTGCCGGCCTTGCCGCCGGAAGCACTGGCCGAGATGGCGCCCACACCGGCGCCCAGAAGGCCCTGTTTAATGATCTTCTTGTTGGGGTCTTCCTGCGGCGGGTAATAAGCAGGCGCCTGCTGCACGTACACAGGCTGCTGCTCCACGCGGTAGCCTTGCGTCTGCACCGGATAAGAGGGTTGCTGCTGATACGACTGCTGCACGTATTGCTGCTGTGGGGGTGCTTGCTGAACATAAACGGGTTGAGAGGTCTGCCGCGGCTGAGAAGGCGCGGTCATACTATCCAAGAGAGCGCCACCGATAACGTTGGTGCCGGCACCGACAAGAGCGCCCGTACCCGCTTTACCGCCCGAGGCCTCAGCCGAAATGGCGCCGACGCCGGCGCCGAGAAGGCCCTGCTTGAGTATCTTTTTATTGGGGTCTTCCTGCCCAGTGGAGTAGTCTTGACCACCCGCCTTGGAAACCGACCACGAGAACATCAGACCTAGAGCCACCATCAACGAAAAAAAGCTTTTCAACTTCATACCTTCTCCCCCGGCTGTTGATTTTTGTTAAAAATCGTTAATCCCTTATTTTAGTCATATCCCGAAAATTGTCAATAGGCCCTAAATCACCCTCTCGAACTGCTCTACGGACAGCTTCCACACAGGCACGCCGCAAAACCTCTCCCCCTCGGGGCAATAAGGCCGTGTCCCGGACATGAGGCGCAGGCCGCAGGGCGGCTGGAGATACCTGCCCAACTCGGGAAAAATACGGCCCACCTGCGTGACCTCGTCCTTGCACATGTTCCATATCTCTTCCTGGGCCGTGTAGCAAAGCCGCTTGGTCCATTTGTGGTGATGATTGAGAAGGTCGCCCGACTCATAAAACCGTACGGGAAAGGCGTTGGGTAAAAGGTACATCACGTACTCTTCTTTGACGCCCCGGTTGAGCAGAGCGTCCATGTCCTCCCAAAGTTCGCCCATAACACGATGGTAATACGCGGTGGCCTCGGGCGAGACGCTGATCAGCGCCGGCGTGATGTAGTCGGGCCGGTTGGAAACAAAATGGCGGTGCAGTACCGGACGCGACGCCGGAGTCATGCGATGCCTCTGGTCCTGAGAGTCGGCGGTGTGGCTGATCTTTTTCTGGAAAGTGAAGTGCGGGTGCACCATCGCGCGGGACAGCTTGCCCAGCGTCGTGATGTTGAGCGCCTCGCCGAAATAATGGTTCTTGGCTGGGTTCATCACCAGGTCCACAGCCTCGGCCTCTGACAGTTTGTCCTCAGTGACGCCCAGCACCGCACGCACGGCCTGGGCCATGCTCTTTTGCCCGTTCACTTTATAATCCACCAGACGGGAAGTCAGATTACCCAGTGAGCGGTCAAACTCGGTTAAAAATTCCACACGGCTCGAGACTTGATTCGAAAGCCCGCGCGCCTCGAAAAATTCATACTCCGGCGTCTTTTCCAGAGGAATCGGATCTTCAATATTGCGGAAGAACAACGGGTCCACCTCATTCACCGCCTGCACCATTTTCGCTATGACTAAGCGCTGTTCGTAGGTCGTATCAAATTGATTAACAAGTTTGTTATAGCGATGGAGCGTAAGGCCGCTGACCGTGTGATACAAATGGGCATGGGTCGCTACGGGAAGCACATAACGCGCCACTTCCTGGGCTCGCTTTTTAAGCGAGGACTTCCATCTTTTAAGCTCGGGATCTCTGTTGGGAAATATTTTCGCGTACTGTGAACGGATAGGCGGATCAAGAATTTCAATAAGTTCTTTATAGGCGTTCATTTGACGCCGGATCGCCGTCAAATAAATTTCAAGAGATTGCTCATCTTCTATGGGGGGAACGGTAAAATTGTCAGCGGATACTTCCACATAACGCTGGCTCACCTGCTCGGAATTATAAAAGGGGTGACTGTGTAAAAATGACCAGATAAATTGGCGCGAAACTTTGTCCAGGATAAATTGGAAGGTCGAATGCTGAATAGTCGTGTGATGGCCTGCCTTATAAATACTTTCGGCGATTTCATCACGCTTCTGACGGGATTTATCGTCTTTATGAACATCCTCCGAAGTAATTACGCGGGAGGAATAGCAGGTGCGCGCCGTGGCAATGGCGTTGTCAAACGCGTCTTTGAAATAATTCTCAAGTTTGACTACCGGCTCTGGCGACATTAATAGCATTGAAATACCCAACGCGTGGCTTTGAATTTTTTTAACGATACTATTGTCACTATTTTGCCCCCAAAACTAAAAAACCACCAGCATTATATGCTGGCGGTAAGCGCCCCAACATCAACTTTAAGAGAATAGGCGGTTTTTAATATTCCATCTTCACAGCGACTGAGCCGGCGTCGTCCTGCTGTGTGGCGTCCGTCTCCTTGGCCGCGTTCTGCACCAGGGGCTCGCCCGTCACCACCGTCGCGTTTTCCGCCATTTCAACCAGCCCGGCGCCGCTTTGACGGATCTCGCCTTGGGCGTTTTGGTCGATTTGAAGGCCGGCCTTCTCCTGCCTGCATCCGGCGGCCGCAACCGCGGCCACCATCAAAACAACAACCCACAGTATCTGTTTTCTCATGCGGCACATTCTCCTTTACCCATTTCCAGTTTGAAGAGTTTGCCCGGGTCGCCCAGGTCTTCGTACATCTTGGGGTCCTGGTCGAACGCGGGAATGCTAGTATGCGGAGCGACTATATCCTTGAGCTTCTGAGTGCCGGCCCTCTCGACCCACTGCAGGAAAGTCTCGCTGCCCTGGTGTTCGGATTTGAACGCCTCGAGTATGGCCTTGGTGGCGTCCGGGGTTTTTTTGGCGGGTATCTGGGCGATACGCTTTCCAAAAACCGCGACGCCGTCCTTGTCTGTGTAGCCGCCTATCATCAGCTGATAATGAGGCACGGCCTTGCCCTCGACGTTCTTGGAGGCGCCGTGAAAGCCTATGTTGGCGATGTGATGCTGGCCGCAGGAGTTGGTGCAGCCTGATATCTTGATAGTGATGTCCTGCAGAACCGCCTCCTTGGCCAGACCGTTCTCGAATAGCTTGCCCATCTCGAACGCCAGGCCCTTGGAATGCGTGATGGCTATCTGGCAGGTGTCGGCGCCGGGACAGCGCGTGATATCCGCGATGCGGCCCGCGTCCTTCATGGCCAGTCCCGCCGGAGAAAGCTGGGCGTAAAGCGCCTTGAGCGACGCTTGAGGCACCCAGTGCAGAAGGAGGTTCTGCGCTATCGTGGTGCGCAGGCGGCCTCCGCAAAAAGCGCGCGCTATCTTGGCCAACTTTCTCATCTGAGCGGGGTTGATGTCGCCCAGCGGACAGCGCACCTGCACCGCGTAATACCCCTTTTGTTTTTGTTCAAAGGTGTTGGTCTTGAGCCACGCGTCATAGCCCGGCTGAGTCGCGGGCGCTTCGGTAGGAGCGGGTTGTTTTAACACCGGCGCCGTGTATTCCTCGAGCTTGAGCTTCCAAAACGCCTCCTTGCCGGAGCCTGTGGCAACGACCTGGCGGCGTTCGTCGAAAAACTCTTTCCTGAATGTCTCTATGCCCCACTTGGCCACGAGATACTTGATACGCGCGCGGTTTTTGTCCTTTCTCTCACCGTTTCTGTCGAAAAGACGTATCACGGCCTCGGCCGTCGGCAGGTAGAGCTCCACAGGACAAAATTCTTCCAAAAGCTGAGCCGGAAAAGGCATGCTGCCCAGCCCGCCGCCGACATATACCTTGAAACCCTTTACCTCTTTGCCATCCACGGTTTTTTTCACGGCGATGAAACCCAGGTCGTGTATGCCTATCTTCGCGTAGTCTTCGTCGACGCTGCCCTCAAAAGCGATTTTAAACTTACGCGGCAGGTTCTGGCACACCGGGTTTCTCAAAAAATACAGACTCAGGAGATCGGCGTACGGGTTCACGTCAAACGCCTCTTTCGGCGAGATGCCGGCGTAATGCGAGGCCGACACGTTGCGCACGGTGTTGCCGCAGGCCTCACGCGTGGTGAGGCCGGTCTCGGCCAGTTTTCTTAAAATAAGGGGGACATCGGTGCGCTTGATCTCATGCAGCTGTATGGCCTGGCGCGTGGTCACATGCGCCAGCTGATTGGGGGCGTATTTTTCTGTGATGTCGGCGACGCTCTCCAGCTGCAGGGCGTCCATCTGCCCGAAACGGATCTTGATGCGTATCATGTGGCGGTCGGCCGCGCCGCGGATGCCGTAGACGCCGTTTTCCAGGCGGAACTTCCTGAAGTCGTCGGGGTCCAGTTCCCCTTTTTCCACACGCGCGATCTCTTTTTCAAAACGCTGGATCTCGGCCTCTGCCTCGGGGGACAGCTCGGTAATCAGCCGCTCTTCGTAGATATTCTTCGTGTCCTGGATTTCTCTCAGCGCCATGAACTTCCCTTTTGACTTGGATTAAAAATTTGAAACGGCATTATAACACGAACGGCCGCCGTCTTCCACCCAGACTAATACACACACGCCTTAAAGTCAAGTATTTTTATAAGGTTTAAATCGGTAAAACTAATACATATATTACTTATTTACTTATATACCTCCTCCCCCCGCCCCGGGCCCGCCGATAAACCCATCCAGTAGCTTCTGATATGCGGGCAGCAGCAGGCGGTGGATGATGCCTGTATATAGCAGAATAAACAAGACCACGAAACCCAGGAAGTCCATAGACAGAAACTTTCGCCGCAGGCGCGCCGGCAGAAAAACGCTCAGCGCCTTGGAGCCGTCCAAAGGCGGCAGAGGAAACAGGTTGAACAGCGCCAAAAGCAGGTTGATGGAGAGGCCGTAATAATAAATCTCCGCCGACGCCTGCCTCGGGGCGGTGACGCGCAAAAGCGCCGCAAATACACAGGCGATGAGGATATTCGTGAGCGGCCCCGCCAAGGCGACGGTCAGTATGCCCCATTTCTCATTCTTGAAATTCCGGGAGTCGAAAGGCACGGGTTTGGCCCAGCCGATGAGAAACGGCGAGCGCGTCAACACCAGCACCAGAGGGATCAGCACCGTCCCCAAGAGGTCGATATGCGCCAAGGGGTTCAGCGTCAAGCGACCGGCCGCCAGGGCTGTGCGGTCGCCGTTGAGGTAAGCGACATAGCCGTGCGACACTTCGTGCAACACTACGGAAAAAAACAATAGGACGAGCACCAGCGGGACTTCCATGCCCTTGATTATACCAAAATAAACAAACCGGAGGTTTTTGGCCTTTGGTTTTTAGACAGTTAAGCGTTCTTCTCGGCGATGTCGCCGGCCACCGGCAGTTTGAAATATTCGCCCTGGTAGGCCTTAACCATCAGCAGCACCCAGATCACGAGCTCAAATATCCACAAAAAGGGCAGCATCGCCCAACCTATCACTGGAATGAATCCCAGCACTATCCCGAGCACGAACAGACCGCCAAAAGTCACCATGGACTGTATCGCGTGAAAGCGCACGAACTTGTTCTCTTTTTCTATCAGAAAAAATATCAGGCCCGTGATCAGACCCAACAGATAGCTCAAAAGCGCCGCGACGTTGGGCTGCATGCCCGTAGAAGTCTTGCCTAAGTCCTTGGTTTCCATTTTTTCTCCTATTTTTACATAAAGTGTCATTGCGAGCCCGGCGCTTTTTGCCGGGCGAAGCAATCTAAGCGACGCAGAGATTGCTTCGTCGTGAACGAAAAGCGAACTCCTCGCAATGACAGTTAGTCTTCACTGCTCAACACCGATAGCGCCTGCACGCCCTGCCCGTCCAGCATACCGCGGGCCGTGCCTATCAACGCCTTGGTTTTTAAAAGGGGTGTGTTCTGGCTCTGCGCCAGCTCGAACGCCTTCTCCACCTCACCGGACTCCGCCTGCTCTTCGGCGATGCAACCGATGATGTCCGCCTTTTGAGAAACGTCGTCCACGTCGTCGGCCATCTCCAGCGCCGCCTTGATATAGCCCAGTCGTATGTGCGCTATAGCGATGTTGATATAAATGGCCAGCTGCTCCAGCTCGTTCTTGACGCCCAACGCCATCTGCTCGGCCTTCTGCAGCACGTTCACCGCAGCGGCCCGGTCATCGGCGCGCGAAAGCGAGATCGCGATGTCGACGAGAAAACCGGCCTTGTCGCTGTCGCCGGGAATGAACTGCGCCACCTGCACGGCCTGTTGGAAAATCTGTATGGCCGCCGTGCGGTTACCCGCCTCGAGTTCAGACTCGGCGATGGCGATGAGCACCATCGTCTTGTAATAATAATCTTCCTTGACGCTCAGCGCGGCCTGTTTGGCTTCCTGGAACGCGCCTTCGGCGCCGGTCTTGTCTTCCGTCCGCGCCAGCGCCTCGGCCAGCGCCTGCAACGCCAGCGCGCGGTCGTAGTTCAGGTTGTATTCGATCACCATGCACGCCTGCTTGGCCTCTTGGAAGGTCTCGACGGCCGCCATCCTGTCCTGCGCCATCCACTGCGCCTCGGCGATCACCGTCAAAAGCTGCGCCTTCAGCAGCGCCATCTCCTGGCTTTTCATGGAGCGCGCCAGCTGCTTGGATTCATGGAAAGTCTGCTTGGCCTCGATAGTCTTGCCTTTTTGATGCTGGATCTCGGCGATCTGCGCCAGCGCGTGCGCCTTGTGGTAATCGCTGGTGATGGAATTCGCGGTATCGAACGCCTTTTCCATCTGGTCTTTTTTGGCTTGAGCGGCGGCCAGCGAACTCATCGTGGAATTCTTTGTTTCTTCGTCCTTGATCAGGTCCAAAATTGTGAAAGCGCCGCGGACGTTGCCCTGGTCTGCCTGCTTGACGGCCATCTGTGACAGGATGTCGTATTTCTGCGAATCCGGAATCGCGTCTATGGTTTGATAGGCCGAGCTCCAATCACCGGCGTCGGCCTGGGCCCCCGCGATCTCCTTAAGCAGGGCTATCTTTTCATACTTGTCCTGGCTGGACTCGGCCTCCACGACGGCGTCGGCGAAGGCCGTGGACGCCTTTTCGGGATGGCGGTCTTTGATCTGCGATTGGGCGATGCCTATCAGCGCGCGCACCCTATCGACGGTCACCTCTATCTTTTCAATGGTTTTGAGCGCGCCTTTCAGGTCGCCCTTTTCGGCTTGCGCGACAGAGATACTCCTCATCAGAAGCGACATGTACACGGGGTTGGACAACACGGTGGCCATCGCGGCCGAGATATCGCCGGCGCGGGCCTGCGACTCGGCGATTTCCCTGGCTATCGCCTCCTTGTCCACGTCCGTATCTTTGATCAAAAGCGATTCTTCTTTGGCCAGCTTCAGGACTTCCAACGGCGTCATATCGGCGACTGATTTCTTGGCCGGAGCGGCTTCGGCGGGCGTGACAGACGAAGTCCACGACGTGATGATCATGCAAACCACGACGACTTTAATGAAATGAGGCATTCCCGCGCTCCCCGATGGTCCCGGAGTAGTTTACAAGTTGAGATCGGAAAATGTCACGCATTATACGCACACTGCCAGCGCCTGATACAGGCGGGCGACCCCTTCTTTGAAACGAGCGGTAGGCGGCAACAGGCTCAGCACCAGGTAGTTGCCTTCATCGAAATCGAAAAAATAACCCGGGTGGGTCAGCACGTTTTGCTTCCTGAGTGCCTCCAGAGCCAGCTCCTCATCGCCGTGCCCGGACTCCACGCGAAGCACCGCGTACCAGCCGCCCTGGGCCTTTAAGAGCCGCGAGTTCTTATCCGTACCGCCTCTCAGTATTTGAAGGTTTGCCGCCAGGCGCCGCCTGATCTCCCCCTGCGCGGCGCCGCGCATTTCCAGCCATGCGGACAGCGCCTGCTGAGAGGGTGTGTTCACCGACAGATACGTGTCGGCTATCACCTCCAGGCGCTGTATGGCTTGAGCACGCAAAGCGTCGGGGCCGCCGACCACCATCCACGACAGCTTCATCTGCGGTAATCCCAGGATCTTCGACACACCGCTAAGGGTGAATGTCAGCGTCTCCGTGTTGCCGGCCAGGCTGTGCGCGTCGCCTTCGCCGTTCCAGCCATAATCCAAAAACACCTCGTCCGAAATCAAGGCCGCCCCGGAGTGCCGGCAAAACGCGTTGAGCAGCGCCCGTTCATCGGCGCAAACGAAGTTGCCCGTGGGGTTGTTGGGGTTGACGACGACCAGCGCCTTGGGCCGCCCGTCCGACGGCGACACGAACGTCGCGCGCTCCAGGCGCCAGCCCTCCGCACCGTATTCCAGTGGATAGCGGAAAAGATCGACGTCGTTCAGCGCCGCCAAATAGTCGAATAAAGGATAACTCGGTCGCGGCACCAACACCGCGTCCTGTGCGTCGCAGAGCAGGCGCAGGATAAACGCGTACGCCTCGCTGGTAGAAGATGTCAAAAAGACCTGCTCCGGCGTCAGAGCGATGCGTTTCTGCCGGTAATAATCGCAGACGGCCAGGCGCGCCTTCAAAAGTCCGTGCGGGTCCGGCTCATAGAGAAGCGACGCGGGGTTTTCCAGACCTTTGAGCAAGGGCGGCGTCAGAAAATCAAACCCGCAGCGTGTGGGGTTTGATTCGGAGAGGTCAATGATATCCTCGCCATTTTTTATCTTTTCCTGATGGCAGAGGCTCAGCGCGTTTGACTCGGTCGGCCAGCCGGTGCGGCCGGAAAATCGCGTCATAGACTAGGGGAGGTCTCCGGTTAAAATGGACGTTGGAAACAATGCGAACACTATAGCAGATTTTTGAGTACTGGGGAGCGGAATAAAAAAAGACGGCCTTTAAAGACCGTCTTTTTTATTTCCCTGAAAAATCGTTTATTTTCTTTTAAACACTCCGAACACATAACCCAGAAGCAGCGACGTCGCCGCCACTCCGCCAATCACCGCCCAGGGGTTCTTCCGTACCTTGCGGTCCATGGCGTGCGCCGTCTTGCGTATCTTTTCGCCGCTCTCCTGAATGGCATCCGTCGTCATGCGCTGCACGCGGTGAAACCCCTCACCAATCTCGCTTTTGGTCTCCTCAGCGGCCTCGCTCAAAAGGTTCAGCGCCTTGTTTATTTTCTTGTTATGGTTCAGCATATCCATGGACATTGTCTTAACCCTTTCTCTTATGAATGATTAGACTTATTTAATTATGTTAATAATTACATAATTATAAATAAGTATACATAAAGTATTATGATAATTCAAGGGGGGTTAAGACTTTTTAAGAGGCGGCGGGAAGAGGGCCGCCGGTGGCCTGCACGGGCAGGATGTCGTCGGCCTTGGTGATCCACACGGCAATGCCATAGTTTTTGGCCTTGATACGTGTCGGGGGGAGGCTCAGCTTGACCCTAAACTTTTCGCCGAGCACCTCCATGCGCTTGTTCGTATATTTGAGTGCCACAAAATCATGGTACAGGACCTTGCCCTGGTTCTCGCCTTCCTCTACCTTGGAGCGAATGTCAAACCCGAGCAGCGCTCCGTGAGCCAGCCATTGTCGGTTGGACGCGTCTGCAGGCGAAAAAGTGACTATAAAATCATGGGGTCCGGCCTTGCTGACTTTGAGCTGACCCGTCAGTTTACCCGTCACCGGAAACTCCAGGCTCTTGGACCAGCCGTTCCATTCGGTGGCGTTCACCACCACGGCAGGCGTATAAACCGAATTGCTTCTCCAGCGCCTGGCGTAAGCGTTATGTCTTTCTGTGAATTCCTTGGAGGCGAACTTGTCCTTCCAGCCGAGCTTGTCCCAATAGTCCACGTGAAACACCAGCGGCACGACGTCCTTCCATAGTTTTTCATCATCTTTGAGCTTGCTGACCCACTGATCGGCCGGAGGACAACTGCTGCAGCCCTCGGAGGTGAAAAGCTCAAGCAGAGACACCTGCTTGTCACCGCTCTCGAAAGTGACCAGCGGCAGGCTCTTTACACTCCCCTCCTCCGCGGCCAGCGCGACACCCGCGCAGAGAAACAGTAAACTTAAACCTGACAAGGATCTTTTAAGCATGTGCATTAATTTATCATACCTTAACAGAATTTTAAATCTTTCTGCTCGCTTCCACAGCTACGGGCGCAGCTACTGTGAGCGCCGGGTGGCTCGTATTGCTTTTTGCGCGATCTTGATGGTCCGAGCACCACGGTCCAGAATCTCATTTAAAAGCCGCGCAGGACCATCACGAAGCACGTTTTTTCTCGGTGGGAAAAAACGTGCGGTCGCGCAAAAAGCAATACGAGACAGGCCCCGGCGCCCCACATTAGATTAAAGACTTTACGCCTTAAGTTAAATCGGTATAATAACTTTTACCCTAGGAGATCGCGATGGCCGAGAAACCCCGCTTTTATGACGCGACGCTGTCCAAGATCACTCTGCTATCGAGCACGGTCAAGCATTTTGTGCTGGATTACCCCAAAGAAGCGGACGCGCGCTTCATCGCCGGCCAGTTCATGATGGTGCACCTGGAAAAAGACGGCAAACCCCACAAAAAACCCTATTCCATCGCCTCCTCTCCCTCGCTGGTGGACAAAAATAACCAGCTCGAGCTCTGCATCAAGCTTGTGGAGGGCGGTTTTGTCTCGACTTGGTTTTTCGGACTCAAAGAAGGCGACGTACTACACACCAGCATCCCCTACGGCGTTTTCACGGTGCGCGAGCCCTGGGTGGACAACCTTGTGTTCGTGGGCACAGGCACAGGCATCGCGCCTCTGCGCGGTATGATGCAAAAACTCTACGAGCGCGGCTGCGACAAACAGATCTGGCTGATTTTCGGCAATCGCTACGAGACCGACATCCTCTATGACGACGAATGGCGCGACTGGGAGCGCCGGTACAAGAATTTTCACTACATCCCCACGGTCAGCCGCGGCAAAAACTGGAGCGGCCAGACCGCTTACGTGCAGGATATCATTAAGCGGACTTTCGCCGGCCGTACCGAGGGGCTGGATTTTTACGGCTGCGGCCTGGTGCCTATGTGCCAACAGCTCAAGGCCGCGCTGATAGAGATGAACATCCCCCGGGAACGCATCCATTTCGAGCAGTTCACTTAAAACCGTAATTCACGCGAGGACTTATGAAAAAACTTATCTTCTTTACACTGTGCGCCTCCCTACTGGCTTCCCCCGTCCTTTGCGCTGACCTGCCGGTGGCTTCAACGATCACGCACGTGACGGCCTATCAGGACCGCGCGCTGGTCACGCGCGAGGGCCGCGTCGAGCTCGAAGAGGGAAAGAATTTCCTCGTGTTTGAAGGCCTGCCCGGCGCGCTGATAGAGGAATCTCTGAGCTCCCAGGGCCGAGGCGGCGCAGAGGTCACGCTGAACGGCGTCGAGCTTAAAAAAACTTTCACCCCCGAGGAGGCCAACCCGCGCGTGGCCAAAATCACCGAGGAGCTCGAGAAACTTCAGTATGAGCTCAGAGAGGTGCAGGCGCGTCAGTCGGCGCTGGCCGATCAGAAGGGCTTTTTGGACTCGGTGAAGGACTTCTCGTCAGCACAAATTTCCAAGGACATCATGACCAAAAGCCCGGCCGTCTCCGAGTGGGCCGGTCTTTCGACTTTCATAGGAGATTCTTACACCGAACTGGGACAGAAAACGCTGGCACTTGAAAAGGCCGTCCAGGACAAAATGAAAGAAATACAGGCCAAGCAGAGAGAGCTGAATGACATCCGCTCCGGTCGGGACATCACCAGGAAAACCGCCGTCGTCAGCGTCGACGCCAAGGCCAAGACCTCTTTCGACGTGTCTCTGAGCTACCTGGTGCCGCAGGCGACCTGGCACATCTCCTATGACGCGAAGGTATCCCCCTCCAAGAAAACATGCGCACTCATCTCCTACGGAAACATACGCCAGTGGACAGGAGAGGACTGGATAGACGTGAAGCTAAAACTTTCTTCCGCGAAACCGGCTGTCGGCGGACGCATGCCCGAGCTCTCGCCTTGGTTCGTCGACTTCTATCAGGTTTATTCGGCCTCCGCGACCATGGCCAGCTCAGGAGGAAGGCTCGCGAAAAGAGCTATGATGATGGACGAGCTAAAATCAAATCTGGAAACAGACGGCCCGCGGGAACAAGAGTCGTATGAATTGTTGCAAGCCGCGCAGACACCGGCTGTGCTCCCCCAGGCTGACGTCAGCCAGGACATGGGCTCGGTCAACTATGAGATCACCAAGATCGTCACCGTGCTCAGCGACAACCGCCAGTATAAAAACCCCGTCAAGACCGACAGCTTCGACACATCCTTGGACTACGAGGCCACACCCAAACTGTCGCCTTACGCGTTCATCCATTCCAAGGTTGTCAACAACAAGGACTATTCCCTGCCCGCAGGCGGCGTGAATGTTTTCATGGAAGACAACTACGTCGGCCAGTCCTCCATCCCCACCGTGGGCCGCAATGAATCCTTCGACCTGTACCTGGGCATAGACGAGGAGGTGAAGGTCAAGCGCACCGAGCTCGTGGACAAGAAAAAGAAGGCCCTGCTGGGCCTGCGCGCGCGCCAGGAATACGCCTACAAGGTCGAGTTGGAGAACTACAAAAAAGAGGCCATCAAGCTCACCGTGATCGACCAGCTGCCGGTTTCCAAAAACGGCGACATCAAAGTAGACTTTCTTTCAAGCTCGATGAAACCGACGGAGACCAAGGATCTGGGTCTTCTGAAATGGGCCTTCGACCTGGCGCCGCGCGAGAAACAGGCGCTGGAGTTCGCCTTCGCCGTCGATTACCCCTCCGATAAAAACGTGATGGGCGTTTAAGACCTTAAGGCCGTGAAAAGCCACCGCGAAATACTCACAATACATACCAAGACGCGGCGTGAATACATCAATATCACGCCTCAGGTCGAAGCGGCCGTGCATAAATCCGGCGTCAAAGAAGGCCTGGCGCTGGTGAACCCCATGCACATCACGGCCAGCTGCTACATCAACGACGACGAGCGCGGCCTGATACAGGACTTCGACGAATTCCTCGAGAAGACAGCGCCTTACGACGTGAAAAAATACAGGCATCACAACACCGGCGAGGACAACGGCGACGCGCACCTGAAGCGTCAGATCTTCGGGCGAGAGGTGGTGGTGGCGATCACGGGCGGGAAACTGGACTTCGGGACTTGGGAGCAGATATTCTACGCAGAATTCGACGGCCGCCGCGACAAGCGCATACTCATAAAAATTATCGGCGAGTGACTTCTTTAACGGGCGGCCTGCTCTTTTCCTCCGTGGAGGATTTCCTGCCGCCGGACCCCAGCAGCCATCTCCTTCCGTAGCGTCTGTCCAACGGCAGCAGCATGAGTATAAAGTATTTCAACTTACTCACGTCGCTACTCCCCCACTATTTTGGCGATCAACGGTTTTGCGCTTATGAAAAACAGCGCTGTGTAAATAAGGACTATGAGGAGCACATGGACGAAGAAGTTGCCCCGATAAACGCTGGTTCTTTTCATTACGCCCCCTATCTTACGGTCTGACTTTTTAAGTATTTTTAATTAGGGATGAAAAAAATACCCTATTGTCAGCGATCAGACAATAAGTGCCATCCCTATCACTAATTAAAGCTTACGCTAATATCCCACAAATTAAAGTGGCTATAAGAAAAAAGGTCTTAACTCTTATTCCTAAAATTAAGCATTTTTTGCATCTTTTGTCAGAGGTCCCGCGTCTCGGCCGATTCAAAATCCTGTAATCTTATTGCGCCGGGTTTGATAGAATACAGCCTATGTCCATTATAAAAGAGCTGGAAAAACGGATACTCGTTCTGGACGGCGCCATGGGGACGATGATACAGCGCCACAAGCTGGACGAAGCGGCCTATCGCGGCGAGGAGTTCAAAAATCACCCCTCTAGCCTTAAAGGCAACAACGACCTTCTGGTTTTGACACGTCCGGCCGTCATCGAGGATATTCACCGCGGCTATCTCGAGGCCGGCGCCGATATCCTCGAGACCAATACGTTCAACTCCAACCGCGTCTCCATGGCCGACTATAAAATGGAGGGCCTGGTCTACCGCCTCAACGTCGAGGCGGCCAGGCTCGCTAAAAAATTGACCTCCGAATTCACGGCCAAGGACCCGTCGAAACCGCGTTTTGTCGCCGGCGCGCTGGGCCCCACCACGCGCACCACGTCGCTGTCGCCGCAGGTCAACGACCCGGGTTTCCGCGCGGTGACCTTCGACGAGTTGGTTGAGGCCTACACCGAGCAGGCGCGCGGCCTCATGGACGGAGGCGCGGACATCCTGCTGGTCGAAACCGTGTTCGACACGCTCAACTGCAAGGCCGCGCTTTACGCGATAGAAAACTATTTCGAGAAAACCGGTAAAAAAATCCCTCTGATGGTGTCGGGCACCATCACCGACGCCAGCGGGCGCACATTGTCGGGCCAGACCGTCGAGGCGTTTTGGAACTCCATCTCTCACGCGGGGCTTTTGTCCGTGGGCCTCAACTGCGCGCTGGGGGCCAAGCAGCTGAGGCCGTACATCGAAGAACTGTCACGCATCGCCCCCGTCTCTATCAGCGCGCATCCTAACGCGGGGCTGCCCAACCAGTTCGGCGAATACGACGAGACGCCGGAGAGCATGGGCCGGCACATCGAGGACTTCGTCAAAAGCGGCTTCATCAACATCATCGGCGGCTGCTGCGGCACGACGCCGGCACACATCAAAGAAATCGCCTCGATAGCGGCCGCGGGCAGACCGCGTCGCGTCCCGGCCGTCGAGCCATACACGCGGCTGAGCGGCCTGGAGCCGTTCACTATCCGGCCCGACACCAACTTCGTGAACGTCGGCGAGCGCACCAACGTCACGGGCTCCCCCAAATTTTCAAAATTCATACTCTCCGGCGACTTCGAGAGCGCGCTGGCCGTCGCCAAGCAGCAGGTGGACGCGGGCGCGCCCATCATCGACGTGAATCTGGACGAAGGCCTGCTGGATTCGGAAAAAGCCATGACGCGTTTTCTGAACCTGGTGGCCTCCGAACCGGACATCGCGCGCGTGCCTGTGATGATAGATTCTTCCAAATGGTCTGTGCTCGAGGCCGGCCTCAAATGTGTGCAAGGGAAAGGGATAGTCAACTCCATCAGCTTAAAGGAAGGCGAGGACGCTTTCCTGGAGAAGGCCCGCAAAGTCAGGCGTTACGGCGCGGCCGTGGTGGTGATGGCCTTCGACGAGCGCGGCCAGGCGGACACCGCCAAGCGTAAAGTTGAAATCTGCGCGCGCTCTTACAAACTGCTCACGGAAAAGGCCGCGTTTCCTCCCGAGGACATCATCTTCGACCCCAACATACTGACTGTGGCCACAGGCATGGATGAGCACAACAATTACGCCGTGGAGTTCATCGAGGCGGCGCGGGCCATCAAGGCCACGCTCCCCCGCTGTCACGTAAGCGGCGGCGTGAGCAACCTTTCCTTCTCCTTCCGAGGCACCAACCCCGTGCGCGAGGCCATGCATTCGGTGTTTCTCTACCACGCGATCAAGGCCGGCATGGACATCGGCATAGTGAACGCGGGTCTGACTACGGTGTATACCAGCATCCCCAAAGACCTGCTGGAGCTGGCGGAGGACATAGTGCTGAACCGCCGCCCCGACGCCACAGAGAGGCTTTTGAAATTCGCCGAGACGGTGAAAGATCAGGGGCGCGCGCCAGTCAAGGACGCGAAATGGCGCCAGGCGCCGGTGGAGCAGCGCCTGTCCCACGCTCTGGTGCAGGGCATCACCGACTACATCGAACAGGATATCGAGGAGGCGCGCAAGAAATACGTCCGGCCGCTTTCTGTGATCGAGGGTCCGCTGATGGACGGCATGAACATCGTGGGCGACCTGTTCGGTGCCGGCAAGATGTTCCTGCCGCAGGTGGTGAAATCCGCACG
>ORMF011217862.1_pt1 | contig 31267 bp, 21 predicted proteins | sample 1779871 | NCBI WGS metagenome assembly ORMF01 (sample SAMEA104232316, study PRJEB22302) | groundwater metagenome | biome: forest; feature: aquifer; material: groundwater | place: USA | collected 2011-08-07 | depth 5.4 m | reverse complement strand
TCCTTCGCTTCGCTCAGGATGACAAGTCATTAGAAGTTCATGGCACTTTCACCAGAAAATGCGAGCGATACCAAGCCACAACTTGTCCGTGGGATTGGACTTGGGTCGGCGACTGCGCTCAACATGATTGACATGATCGGCGTGGGGCCGTTTATTACAATCCCGCTGATTGTGACGGCGATGGGCGGCCCGCAGGCGATGCTGGGCTGGATTCTGGGGGCGGTGCTGGCGATCTGCGATGGGCTGGTGTGGGCGGAACTGGGCGCGGCCATGCCGGGGTCGGGCGGGTCTTATCGGTATCTGAAAGAGATTTACGGGCCGCAGAAGCTGGGGCGGCTGATTTCGTTTTTGTTTATCTGGCAGATTTCGTTTAGCGCGCCGCTGTCGATTGCTTCGGGATGCGTGGGGCTGTCGCAGTATGCGGCGTTTTTTTGGCCGGGGCTGGAGCGGGTGTGGGCGGCACAAACCCTGAGTCTCGATCTGCCGCTGCTGGGAAAACTTCAACTGAGTTGGGTGGCGATGCCGGCGACGCTGGTGGCGATCGGCGCTTGCCTGGTCACGGCGTTTCTCTTGTACCGGCGGATCACTGTGATTGGACGGCTCTCGAAGGTGCTTTGGGTCGGGGTCATGGGGACGATCGGGTGGATCATCTTCGTTGGCCTGACTCACTTCAATGCGCGACAAGCGTTTGATTTTCCTCCGGGGGCGTTTACGCTTTCGGGAGATTTCTTTCATGGGCTGGGCGGCGCGATGTTGATCGCGGCCTATGACTATTGGGGATATTACAACGTATGTTTTCTTGGGGATGAGATCAAGGAGCCGGGGAAAAATATTCCGCGGGCGTTGTTGCTATCGATTGTCGCTGTCGCGTGTCTATATGTAGTGATGAACATCAGCATCCTCGGGGTTGTGCCCTGGCGGGAGATGGTGCAATCGGGGGCGTCCAACAGCAAGCTCTACGTGGTTTCTACCTTCATGCAGCGAGCGTATGGGCATGGGGCGGGGTCGGTGGTGTCGGTCCTTATTATGTGGACGGCCTTCGCCTCGGTGTTTTCGCTGATGCTGGGGTATTCGCGGGTGCCGTACGCGGCGGCGGTGGATGGGAATTATTTTCGGGTGTTTGCGAAGGTGCATCCGGTGCACCAGTTTCCGTACGTTTCATTGCTGGCGCTGGCGGGAGTGGCGGCGCTGTTTTGTTTTCTGCGGCTGGCGGATTTGATTGCGGCGCTGGTGGTGATCCGCATTCTTTTGCAGTTCCTGGTGCAGAGTATTGGGGTGATCGTGTTGCGGATACGACGGCCGGAGATGGCGCGTCCGTTTCGGATGTGGCTGTATCCGGTGCCGGCGCTGGTGGCGGCGGGGAGTTTCGTGTTCATTCTGTTTTCACGCAAGGATTTTGGGCGGGAGATTCGGTACGCTGGGGTGATTCTGGTGGCGGGGCTGGTCATATATTGTGTGCGGGCTTGGCGGCGGGGGGAGTGGCCGTTTGGGAGTTCGCCGGTCGTCGTTAGTCGTTAGTCGTTGGCGGTTCGTCGTTGGCGGTTCGCTGTTGGCGGCAAAGAGCAACACCTTTAACCGCAAAGGTCGCAGAGCAAAGCGCAAAGGACGCAAAGAGAATCTCTTCATGGCTGAGACGATCAAAATGCCGGTGGCGGAACGGGTGGGTGTGCGGGGGCACGCTGTGTCGCCTTGGGCTCCGCTGGGGGAATCGCTGTTTCGCTCGCTCTGGATTGCTTCGGTCATTTCTTACACCGGCACTTGGATGCAGAACGTGGGCGCGGGCTGGCTGATGACGCAGATGACCATGAATCCATTTATGGTCGGGCTGGTGCAGGCGGCGGGAGCGCTGCCGGTATTTCTCGTCATTCTGCCGGCGGGGGCACTGGCGGACATGGTGGATCGTCGGCGGTTTCTCCTGGTGACGCAAGGGTGGATGGTGCTGGCGTCGGCGACGCTTGGAATTCTGACGCTGACTAGTTGTGTCGGACCTTGGGTGCTGCTGTTGTTTACGTTTCTGCTGGGGCTGGGGTCGGTGATGAATGATCCGGCGTGGCAGGCGATTACTCCGGAGCTGGTGCCGCGCGGGCAGCATGCTTCGGCGGTGGCGCTGAATTCGGCGGGATTCAACGTGGCGCGGGCGGTGGGACCGGCGCTGGGCGGAGTGATCGTGGCAGCGGTCGGCTGCGGCACGACGTTTCTGTTAAATGCGGCGTCGTTTTTTGGCGTCATCTTGTTTCTTTATCGGTGGAAGCGGCCGGCGGAGCCTGCGGGCCCGGCGCGGCGAGTGTGGTCGGCAATCGGGGACGGATTCGCCTACGTGCGCGAGAGCTCGCTGGCGAAGTCGGTGCTGCTGCGCACGGGAACATTCAGCGTGGCGGCGGCCTCGATGCTGGCGCTGATGCCGATTATCGCTCGGCCCTTCGGAGCGCGAGGATATGGCGCGTTGCTCGGATGCTTCGGGTTGGGCGCGTTGATTGGGGCGGCGGCGTTGCCGCGCGTGCGGGAAAAGTTGTCGGTGGACGGGGTGGTCGTGTTTGCGATCATGGTCTTCGCGGGGATGACGTTCGCGGCGGGACGGGCGCAGACGTTTCCGCTGCTGTGCGCGGTGATGCTGGTGGCGGGTGGGGCGTGGATCGGGATCCTGGCGTGTCTGAATGTGGCCGCGCAGACGATGTGTCCTGCGTATTTGCGGGCAAGGGTGTTGTCGGTGTATCTGCTGGTGTTGCAGGGAGGAATGGCGCTGGGAGCGATTTTGTGGGGAGCCATCGCGAAGCAGATCGGGATTGCGAATGCGCTGGCGGTGGCGGCGGTGGTGCTGGCGTGCGGGGTGATGGCGCTGCGCGGACATCGGATTACGGCGAGCGAGCTGGAGTTGTCGCCGGCGGTGGTGCGGGATTGAGTCCGTTGTCGGTGCCGCCCCTACGGGGCTCCGTTGTTTCCCTACTTTCCCAGGGCTTACGCCCTGGGCTAACATATTTCGCCCCTTCGGGGCTGAAGTCTGGGTGTTGACGAGGAACGGTGTATTCCAGACCGATTCCCATTTGTTAGCTAGGAAAAAGCAGCTCGGTTTTAGCAGTCAAAAATTGTTTGGAGGCGACATGAAGAAAAGTGCATTGATGCTGGCGGTGGTATTGGCTTTTTGCAGTTTTGGATTAGCGCAGGCGGGCGATCAAAAGAAAACGATCACGAGTGTAGTGGACGGTACCGTGAAAACGATCGAGAGCGAACTTGTTCCGGCGGTGGAGGCGATGCCGGAGGACAAGTTCGGATTTGCGCCGACCAACGGCGAGTTCAAAGGGGTGCGGACGTTCGCGATGCAGGCCAAGCACGTGGCGGCAGTCAATTACATTGTGGCCGCGGCCATTCTGGGCGAGAAGCCGCCGGTCGATACGGGCGGGGAGAGCGGGCCGGAGAGCGTGAAGTCGAAGGCCGACATCGTCAAGTTTTTGAAAGACTCGTACGCGTACGCGCACAAGGCGGTGGCGACGATCAACGATGGCAATGCGGTCGCGCCCATCAAGAATCCGTTTGGAGAAGGCACGGCTACGCGGTTGGGGATGGGCACGGTGTTCGCGTGGCACGGATTCGATCATTACGGACAGATGGTGGTGTATCTGCGAACGAACGGGATTGTGCCCCCGGCGAGCCGGTAGTAGGCGGGCTTTCGCTTACTGGGCTGCCGAGTCCAACGTAGATACTAGAACTGGTTTCAAAAAACACTTTAGGTGTCGGTCCTTGGGTACCTCAGGGGCTAAACCCGCGTTTTCGGCGGCCGCGAGCGGCACGACTGAAGTCGTGCCCTCCCGAAAACCGATTTTTGAAACCAGTTCTAGCCTGGGAGGGTCATGCTACAACGAGCCGCATCGTTTCTGATGGCGGGGGTTGCCTTGTTGGGGGCGGCGTGGGGCAGCGACGCCGCGCCCGAGAGCCTTCTGGAGGCAAGGCATCTCAAGCGCTTGCGCGCCTGGGCGGAGCCGCGGGTTGCAGCGAATCCAAACGACGCGCAGGCCGCCTATTATCTCGGAAGCGCCAAGGAAGAATCTGGCGACTTGGATGGAGCGCTGCCTCTTGCGGAAAAGGCGCTTGCGCTCGATCCCAACAACGCCCGCTATCACCTGCTGGTGGCGAATATCTGCATTCAGCAAGGGCAAAAGGCGGGGATCTTCAAGGGAATGGGGCTGGCCCACCGCTTCCGCGACGAAGCATCGAAGGCGGCGTCGCTCGACCCGAAATACCTGGACGCGCGCGAATCCTTGATGGAGTTTTATTTCGAGGCTCCGGGGATTGCCGGTGGAGACAAGAAGAAGGCGTGGGCCTTGGCGGACGAGATTGGGAAGATTGACGCGGTGCGCGGGCTTCTGGCACAGGCCAACCTGGCAGCAAAAGAGAAAAATCGTGCGAAACAGGAGGAGCTCTATCAGAAGGCTTTGGCAGCGGCTCCTCACGACAGGCACGTACTGCTGGAAGCGACGGGATTTTACGTTTCGGATTCCCAGAAGAAATACGATGCCGCGGAAAAATACGCGCTCGAAGCTTTGAAGCTCGACGAAGATCGAGTCGGGTCCTATGCCGTCCTGGCCATCGTGTACGCGAATGGGGAACGGTGGAAGGACCTTGATGCGATTCTGGCGCGGTCAGAGAAGAGCATTCCGGATGATTTTGGAGCGCACTACCAGGCTGCAAAGGTTTTGATCGTTTCTGGAAAAGATCTGTCGCGCGCGGAGCGTTATTTTCGCAAGTATCTGACGATGCAACCCGAGCCCGGTGAACCCTCGTGGGGTGGCGCACACTGGCGGCTCGGGCAGGTGCTCGAAAAAGAAGGAAAGAAGGCTGAGGCCATTGCAGAAATGCAAGAGGCAGTGCGATTGGAGCCGGACCTCAAGCCTGCGAAAGAGGACTTGAACCGCCTGAAGAAATAATCCCTTGCTGTGTAACTCCTCCCCGCGAATAGAGCAGCGATGTTGTTTGCTAGGACCCGTGCTTCTTGCGCCAGTCCACGCCGTCGCGGCCGCCGTGGGTGGCGATCTGAGTGAGGAGGAGTTCGGCGGGGAGGCGCCGTTTGGCCAAATGGGCGGCGATTCTCTGTTTAGCTCTTTTCGGGTTCACCTTCGGATCCAGAAACACGAGCACCGAGGGGCCAGCGCCGCTGAGGGCCGCGCCGAGGATTCCGGAATCACCGGTGAGTTCCTTGATCGCGGGCAGCAGCGGGCAGAGGGGAGCGCGGTACGGCTGGTGGATACGGTCTTCGAGCGCGGACGATAGAAGGTCGGGCCGATTGTGGGTAAAGACCGCCAGCAGGAGCATGGAATTCTGAATGTTGGTGACCGCGTCGGCACGGGAGTATTGGAAGGGCAGGACGCGGCGGGCTTGCTCGGTGGAGAGGGGAGCGTCAGGAACGGCGAGCAGCAGCGGCCACCGGCCTTTGGGCTTGACCTCGACGACCTGGGCCTGGACCTGGTTGGCCATGCGGGCTACGGTTAGGCCGCCCATCCAGCAAGCGGAGGCGTTGTCGGGATGATGCTCGCGCATGGAGGCTTCGCCGACGATGCGATCGGCTTTCCAGCGCAGGTGTCCGTAGTGCACGGCGAGCGCGATTCCGGCCAAGCGGGCAGCTGCGGATGAACCGCAGCCCTTGGCGATGGGGATTTCGTTTTCGATGTGGATGCTGAGGGGAACGACTTTGCGATTCTCGGACTCCAGGACCTCGCGATAAGTGGTGAGGATGAGGTGGTCTTCCATGCGGCGGCAGATGTGGGCGTCGCGGCCTTCGGCGGTGATGAAGAAGTCGGGGGCGCGCTCGGCATGGAGGCGGAGATAGAAGTCCATGGCGAGGGCGGCGGTGTCGAACGCGGGGCCGAGGTTGGCCGAGGTCGCCGGGAGGGCCAGGCGGAGGGAGCGATCCGAAGATGCGGGACGCGAGGGCATGGGACCTCAGGGGCTAAAGCCCTCCTCTTTTGCAGCATTTCTGCAGCGCTGAAGCGCTGCTCCACCCAAAATCACATTTTCTTGATGCGGCCATCGAGGCGGCTGAAGCCCCGCTCCGTCAAAACGTAAACAATCGAAACCGAGTCTTATACACGAGATCGGGCGGAACTGCTACGAATTTCTCTCGGCGGAGTCGAGGGCGGCGATGACCGCGCCTAGATCAGCGTCCAGAACCATGGGGGCGCGCTGCAAGTGGCTCATCTGCCCGGCCTGGGTCTGGTAGGGCGTACCGGTGAACAGGTCGCCGCGGTGGAACTTGATGGTGAAATCGGGGTCCTTCAACAGGTGCCCGGTCAGGATGAGAATGACGGTCTCGCCCGGCTTGACGAACCCGCGGTGGAGCAGTTTTTTTAGACCAGCCAGGGTCACGGCCGAGGCCGGTTCGCAGCCGATGCCGTCGGCGCCGATCTCGGCTTTGGCGGCGGCGATTTCGACTTCCGTGACCTGCTCAACTTCGCCGCCGGTGGCCTGGAGCACGCGCAGGGCTTTCTTCCACGACGCGGGATTGCCGATGCGGATGGCGGTGGCCTGGGTGTCGGCGGTCATGGGCTCGAGTTTGGTTCCTCCAAATTCTTTCACGCTGCGGTAGAACGGATTTGCGCCTTGGGCCTGAATGACGGAGAGCTTCGGCAGGCGCGAGATCAGGTTGAGTTCGCGCATTTCGAGCAGCGCTTTGCCGATCGCGGAACTGTTGCCGAGGTTGCCGCCGGGGACAATGATGTGGTCGGGCGGCTCCCAGTTTAGTTGCTCCATTAACTCGATGGCGGCGGTCTTCTGGCCTTCGATGCGATACGGATTGACCGAATTCAGAAGATAGACGGGCTTGCGGCGAACCAGTTCGTTCAAGATGCGGACGCAACCGTCGAAGTCGGTGCGGAGTTGGCAGGTGAGGGCTCCGTAGTCGAGCGATTGCGAGAGCTTGCCCCAGGAAATCTTGCCTTCGGGGATCAGAACCAGGCTGTGCATGTTGCCGCGCGCGGCGTAGGCGGCCATCGAGGCCGAGGTGTTGCCGGTGGAGGCGCAGGCGACCCAGCGGAATCCTTGGTGGAGAGCGGAGGAGGAGGCGAGAGTCATGCCGGTGTCTTTGAAGGAGGCGGTCGGATTCATGCCCTGATGCTTGGCTTGGAGCGTGTTGAGGCCGGTGATGCGGGCGCAGCGGGGCAGATCGTAGAGCGGCGTGTTGCCTTCGCGCAGGGTGATGGCGTGCTCTTCCGGGATGTGCGGGAGGAGTTCGCGGAAGCGCCAGACACCACTCTGGTCGAGTCTGTGGCTTGAGGTCTTGCGCGTAAGCCAGGCGGATTTCAGGTTGGCGGGATCGAAGGTCCGTCCCGGGAAGACGAATTCGAGCAGGTCGCCGCAGCGGGTGCAGCGGAAGTCCTGGGCGGCGGAGTCGGGGGTGGCGCCGCAGGAGATGCAGCGGAGGCGAGCGGTGGTTTGAGCGATGGCCACTTGGATTATCAGCAGCTAGACGGCAGCGCCGAAATCGCTGCCGCACTAGACATAATACGTTTAACCGCAGAGGCCGCAGAGCACGCAGAGGTTTTCCTGTTTTCTTGCTCTTCGAATTCCTCTGCGATCTCTGCGTACTCTGCGGTTAGCTTTTTTCCTACCGCAAATACGCGTCGGTTCCGCTCATCCAGTCGGCGCGGGGCGGGTTAAAGACGTCGAAATCGACGGTGTCTTCGAGCGCTTCGGCCTTGTGGGGCATGTTGGGCGGAATCGTCAGGACTTCCCCCGCATTCACGACGATCTCTTTGCCGTCGATCCAGAACTTCAGCGCGCCTGCGAGGATGAATGTGAGCTGCTCGTTGGGGTGGCTGTGTTCGGGCACAATGCAGCCCTTCTTCAACAACACTCGGGCGAGCATGACGTTCTGGCCGACGACAAAGTGGCGTCCGAGCAGCGGATTCAACTCTTCCACTGGAACCGTGCTCCACGGGATGTGGCGCAATTCGGCTTTGCGCTTCCCTTTCGAGACCGTGCCTTTGAGCGCGACGCTGCTGGCTGGACTCGGCGTTCTCTTTTTCGCGCTCTTCGCAGCGGATTTTTTTCGGGCGGTCTTCTTTGATTTTTTCTTTTTCATGTCAGTGGGCCAATGAAGGATACAGGCTGACGGCGGTGTCGTGGAGATAGGCGTGGGCCATCTCGATGGCTTTGGCGTCGGTGATTTCTCCGGAGGAAACCATTTCGGCGAGCGCGGCGGCCAGACCCTGGCGGGCTCTCTGGTTTCCCAGCCAGTAACTCTCTTCGGCGCCGAGGACATCGTTGTAAGGGAAGCAGTCGGTGCCGAAAGTGACTTTGTCGGGGAAGGTCTCGAGCCACTGCCGGAGCGCGTCTTTGAAAGCGGCGGGGTACATGGCGATTTCCATGAGCGACGATTCCATGTACACGTTCTTCATCGCGGCCAGCCAGATGGCTTCGCGCTCGAGCGGATATCCGCCGTGGATCATGACGAAAGTGGTGCTCGAGTAGCGCGGGTCGCGCAGGACGTTTTCGAGCTGCATGATGTTGCTCTGGGAAATGTTGAAGTAGTCGCCGATGCCGACGGCGGAGTGGATATGCACGGGAAGCTTGAGGCGTCCGCCTTCGGTGACGAGGTAGCGGAAGATGTAGTCCTGGAAAGTGCGGTACTCGGGCTCGCCGGGCACTCCACCTTTGGCGTATTTCTTGTAGATGGCTTCGGCTTCTTCGCGCGGCGGATCGTTGAAGTGGAGCGTGCGAAAGTAGGCTACCTCGAACTTCATCGCGATGCCGCCCTTGTTCTTCTGATTGTCTTCGAGCAGCTGGCTGACGAATTTGAGATAGTCGCCGAAGGTGGCGGGCAACGCGCTTAGCCTTTCCTGCTGCATCCAGCGCTTGAGCATCTTTTCCTGGAGCGGGATGTACACCTGCTGGTCGCCGTTGCGGGCGCGCTCTTTGGCGTTGTCAAAGGGCCACAGGAAGGAGTCGGCGAAGAAGACCCAGGGGAAGCGCTTGGGATCAAGGTAATCGGCCATCATGGCGCGGTTGGCGACGCTGCGGTCGAAGTTGAGCTTGTCGAGCAGCATGTTGAAGTAGGCGGCGCCGGGGTACTGCTTCTTCATCTCGGCTTTTTTCTGGACGAGCCACTGGGCGTGTTCGGGCGAGAAGTCGGCGTAGGGATATCCCCAGAGGGCTTTGGCGGCTGCGACCAGCTCGGGGTTGGTGTCGCGCTCGCGGAGGGGAGCGCTGCCGGGAGGCGCGGCCATGGCGTCCACGTCGGGATCGTCGGCGAAGGCGGGGGGGGCGTGGTGGTCGAAGGCCGGAATGTTGTTGACCACGTCGAGATAGTGCTGGTAGAGCTGGGGCAGGTCGGGGCCGGGGTAGGGACGGGCCTGGCTCCAGGCGGGGAGTGTTGCGAGACAGACGATTAAGGCGATGATTGTTTTTTTCATTGGCGTTTCTTTCCAGCGCTTGAAGGCGATTCCGATCTCGGGTTTTTCACCAGCGCTCAAGGCGATGCCGTAACAAAGTCTTTTCTTTCGCCCCTTCGGGGCTGCTGTCTTCCTTGCCCCATTGTTCCCACGGCTTGCGCCGTGGGCTGTATTCTTGCGCCGCTTCGCGGCTTCAACTTTTTCGACGCTCTTGCCACTTCGCTGCGCCACTCGCCGGACCGCTCACGCCCTTTCGCGGATGTGAGCACTAGCGCATCGCCGCAGCTGCTTGCCAAGCGGCCGAAGCTTTTTGAATGCGGGCGACGGCTTCTTTTAGTGTCGCGGTCGATGATGCGAAGGAGAAGCGCACGAAATTCTTTCCCATGTCGCCGAAGGCGGCGCCGGGGATCGCCGCAACCCCTGCCTCTTCCAGCATGATGCGGCAGACTTCTTCGGCGGTCGTTCCGGTTTCTTCGATATTCACCCAGGCGTAGAAAGCGCCTTCGGGCGGAATGCAGCGGAAGCCGGGGACGCGGTTCAAATCGCCAATGAACCGCTCGCGGCGTTTCTGGAATTCAGCGACCATGCGCGGAGTGGCGCCGGTCGAATCGCGCAGAGCTTCGATGGCAGCGTACTGCGTGAACTCGGCGACGCAGGTGTAGCTGTTGATGGCCAGCATCACGAGATGGGGCACGAGTTCGGGCGGCGCGATGGTGTATCCCAGGCGCCATCCGGTCATGGCGAAGCTTTTCGAGAAGCCGTCGATGATGAGCGTGCGCTCGGCCATCCCGGGGTAGCTGAGCATCGAAATGTATTTCTGGCCGTAAATTATGCGCGCGTAGATTTCGTCGGAGAGCACGTAAAGATCGTGTTGGACGGCCAGTTCGGCGATGCGGCGCTGGACGGCGTCGGTGTAAACGGTGCCGGTCGGATTGCAGGGCGAGTTGAGCAGGATGGCCTTGGTGCGCGGCGTGATTTTGGCGGCGATTTCGTCGGGATCGGGCTGGAGTTTGTTTTTCTCCTCAAGGCCGAAGGGGACGGGAATGCCGCCGAAGCCGCGGGTGATCGAGGGATATCCGGGGAAGCCGGGATCCGGCCATAGGACCTCGTCGCCAGGCTCAAGGATGGACATGAGCGCGAAGAAGAGTGAGAGCTTGCAGCCGGGGGCGATGACTACGCTCTCCGGCGAGACGGTGATGTCGCGCGTGCGATGGAGGTAGGCGGCGATTTCTTCTTTGAGCACGGGGACGCCGGCCATGGGACAGTAGCGGTCTTTGCCGTCGCGCAGGGCCTTTTCCAGTGCGGCGATGACGGGCTCGGCGGGATGGAAATCGGGCTCGCCGAGTTCGAGGTGGATGATGGAGCGTCCCTGGCGCTCGAGTTCTTTGGCGCGCGAATAGACGGTGAGCGCGCCTTCACCGGTCAGCACGGAGAGTCGGGATGCCAGGGGTCGCATGGGTCGAACCTTAGTTTACACAACGCAGCGCCGACAACTCGGCAGGGCCAGGGCAGGATATGCTCGCGACCCTGTGGACCTCTGTGACCTCTGTGACCTCTGTGGTAGAGCAAGTAAAAGCGTCAACCACAGGGGTCACAGAGGATCACAGAGAAATCAGCCGGTGGGGATGGTGGCGAGCGCCAGCGGCGGCGTGTGGGCGAGCGTCTTGAACATATTGGGGCACGACGCCCCGCGTTTTCAGCAGGGCGTCGTACATGTTGGCGATTTCCGGTGAGACCCGGTCCCGATCGAGCAGCGGGATCCGGGGCGCTGGAGTTCCTCCGCTCACTAGAACGCGTACCTCAACTGGAACTGGATGAGGCGCGGGGTGCCGACGGTGCTGACGATCGGCGCGAACGTCGCCGCCCCGAAGCTCACGTCCGTCTGTACCGGGTTGCCGAAATTGGCATGGTTCCAGATGTTGAAGAAGTCCGCGGTGAAGCGGAGCGATTGCTTCTCGGTCAAACGGAAGTTCTTGAGGAGCGAGAAGTCCCAGTTTTGCTGGAACGGCCCACGATAAATATTACGTCCGAGGTTGCCGAAAGCGGTCGTGCACGCAGCATTTGGATCGGCAGCGCACCCAACTGGATCTGCCGCGGGAGCGAAATCGAAGTTGTCGCGGTTCAGATAACCGTTGATACGTTGATGGATGTCGCCGTGGGTCAGACCAGCAGCAATCGAGCCACCCGCCTTCAAGGTGCCGCCCAGAGTTGCCGAGGTCAAACCGGGGGCGAGGTAGGCAGAGCCCGCGCCAGCATCCAGGACGGAGAACGGAGAGCCCGACTGAAGTATCGTGATGCCGCTGATAGCCCAGTTTCCGAGCAGCGCGCGTTTTGCGCCGGTGGCGGCTGAGAAGAAAGGCAGGTCGTAGCGATAACTGACAGTGAGCCGGTGAGTGCGATCGTAGTCGGAAAGGCCGCGGGAGAATCTCAGATCGCTTTCATCGTTGAATGCCGTGTTCAGAGCGGTGTTGCCGCTTGAAGTGGCGTCGGTGGATCTGGAGAACGTATAAGCACCCTGAAAATATCCGGCGCTCCACCGGCGCGACAACGTGGTCTGGAACGAGTGGTAGTGCGCGTAGGCGTCATTGGCGAATAACTGCATTCCGCCATAACCGTTGACGCCGGAGAGGGTAGAACGCGCGACGCCGTTGGCAACCGTGCTCTCGAAAATCTGGACCGGGCCGTCGTCGGTGGTTTGGATGGTGAGCGGGTTGTTCGGAGTCGCAAGCCGAGCCTGAACGTTGGTGCGAGTCTCGCGCAAATGAACTGCGTGCGTGCCGATGTAGCCCAACTCCATTACCCATTTTCTACCGAGATCGCGCTGAAGCGTGAGGTTCCACTGCTGCGTGTTCGGGGTGACGAAATGGCGCGGAACAGCAAGCGCGAACAGGAAATGAGTAGGAACGACACCCGGACTGCCGCTGGCGCAGCCGACGTTTGGAAACTGAGTGCTGTCACCGCCGGGAAAACTTTGGATCGTGCCCAGGCAGGGCAGGAAACTGCCATCCAGTACGCCGGCTATGGGCAAACCGTTGGGGTTCGGGTTGGGGGGATTGGGGCAACTGTTGGTAGGCGTCGGATCGATCTTAAAGAATTGGGCCAAGCAGCCAGCGGGGCCAGGGCTAAACGCGATGGGCAGGATGGGGGCTTGGAAGGAAAGCTGGTCCACGGTCCCGACGTCTTCGCGCACGAAGTAGATGCCGTAACCGCCACGGATGGTGGTGTTGTGGTGTCCGAAGACGTCCCAGGCAAAACCAATGCGCGGACCAAGACCGGTGGAGTAGGCGTTCTTCAGGGTGGTGTCGCTGCCGGCGCCGGTCATACCGGCGACGCCCAGCTTGTTGGCACAACCGCCGTAAACCAGCGGATACTTGCCAGCGTTCGCCAAGTCGAGATCGAAGTTGCCAATGTGGCAGAGGTTGTCGTGGAAAGCGCCGATGACTTCCGTGCGTAAGCCCAGATTGACGGTGAACTGCTGGTTCACTCTCCAATCGTCCTGGGCAAAGAAGGAGTAGTTGTTGGTCCTATATTGATGGTTGAAAACGCCGCCGCCGCCAAAACTGAAGTCCACTTGTCCCGATAAAACTTTCTGGAAGTCGGTAAGGCCGCCAATGCCGCCGATCCCGCCGTTGCCGGAGGGGGCGCCGCCCGGCGGGGGTACGCCGGCAGTATTCACAAAGAACAGTTGCCCGTTGAAGACTTGCGGGAAAAGCTTGTCGAGGTTGACGCGAGTGTATTCACCGCCGAAGCGGAACGTGTGCTTGCCCTTCACCCAGCTCAAAGTCTCCACAAAATTGAAGTTGTTCTGCGTCTGGAATTGATTGGCGGGCGGAGTTGGTCCGATCTGGATTCCGGAACTGCCGAGGGTGAACTTGTAAATTGAGTCGGTGATGTTGTTGGTTGGCCGATCGATGCCTAGTGCGTCGGCAGTGACTCCGGCGGGCGGCAGGTTGATCAAGCTGTTGTTAATACGGACGTAGCCAAAGCGGAAATCGTTGACCAGCGTGGGCGAGAACAAGTGTGTTTCCGCGATGCTGAAAAACCGGCTGTTGACGGGGAGATCGTAGGGAAAATTCAAGTCGGTGGCGCTAATGCTGCTGGCCAGAGTTCCGCCCAGGGAGGCCTGGAGGCCGCCCGCGCCGAATGGGAGTAGCGACTCATTATTGGAGAAGAAGAAGCGGGCAGCAAGCTTGTCGTTTCCGCTGTTGAATTCCTTGTCCCAACTGGTGGTGAACTGGTTATCGGTGAACTTGCCAGGTTTGCTGATGATGAAACGCGCGGTTTTCACACTTGCATTGCAAGTATTGGTATCCACATCCACACCGGGAGTGCCCGGAAGGGTGGGGAAAAGGAAGCCGTTGGCGTCGCCCCCGAACTGGTCACTCTTGAGGTTCAAGAGCGCGAGACTCACATCGTCAATCGTGATCGGATTGCCCGCGCACAGGCCAGTAGCCGGAGTACTGAAGACCGCCGCCAGATTATCCGCGGATCGGTCGGCGGGCAGGATGGGGAGGTTCGTGCTGATTAACGTTCCCGGCGATAAGCCGCTGCGCTGGCGAGTTCCCTGGTAGTTGACGAAGAAGAAGCCGAGTGGGCCGAGCGGGCCTCCGAGGCTGACGCCGAAGATGTTTTGTTTCACCGGCGGACGTTTTTGGCTGGCGCGATTCAGGAAGAATTCGTTGGCGTTTAGGACATCGTTGCGGAAGAACTCGTAGACGTCGCCGTGAAAGTTTTTGGTGCCCGACTTCAAAATGGCGTTGACGTTGCCGCCGCTGTTGCGGCCCTGGCTGGCGTCGTAGAGGGAGGTCTGAACTTTGAATTCCTCGATGACGTCGGGATTCGGGAGCGGAACGTTGGTGGACTGCGAGACGTTGTAGTCGGTGGCGCTGATGCCTTCGATCAGGTAGTTGTTGTTGTCTTCGCGCTGTCCGTTGACGATGACGCGGGCGTTGCCGCGTCCGAGCTGGGCGGAGGCGTTGAGTTCGCTCTGCGCGCCGCTGGAGAGCGTGAGCAACTGCTGGAAGTTCTGGGTGGCGAGAGGAAGCTCGCGGATGGTGCGCTCTTCGATCGCCTGACCGGTGGTCGCGGTAGTGGTCTCGATGGTCTGGACCGTGGCCTGCACTTCAACTTTCTCCAAGACCCTCAGGGGCGCGAGTTTGGCCGTCAGACGCGTGGTTTCAGTGATGCGGACGGCGATGTCCTTGAAGTTCCCTTCCCCCAGGCCGGTGGCCACAATCTTCACCGTGTAGGTGGCGACCGGCAGCAAAGGCGCGGTGAAAGCGCCGTTCGCGTCAGTTTTCAGAGTACGGGCGACGGCATCGGTGTCCTGGTTGATGATCTGGACTTGCGCGCCAGCGACGACGGCTCCTGTGATGTCCTGTACGTTGCCGCTGATGGCGCCAGTGGCGCCGCCTTGAGCGGCGGCCATAGCCGCGAGCGCGAGAACAACCAGTGTGAAAGCAGTGAAGGATTTTAGATTCGACATACACGCCCCTTTGGGAAAGACGGCTGCAATTCGCAAAACTTTACGGAGAATGGATTCAGCACGCCCAGCGACATCGCGGGACCGAGAAGCATGGAGCGGTCAAGTCGACGAGCCTGCACATACAATTGTTTCTCAAATCCGCAGCGGAAAAATTGCAGAAATCATGTTTTAGGATGGGCGAAGCTTACTTGAAAACAACAATCGTTGCAAGATACGAAATAGGTACAGGGCGGGGATTGCAGACCTTGCGCTCGCTGCCAGCAAAAAATTCCAGAAGTCATATTTTCGGATTGCAGAGGTGAGCCAGAGTCACGAATTTTGCAGCACAACCTCTTACAAACCCTTGTAGACGCCACCGTCCACAAGGATGGTCTGGCCGGTGATGTAGGAGGCGCGCTCGGAGGCGAGCCAGACGATGGTGTCGGCGAGTTCGCGGGGATCGCCCAGGCGCTGCAAGGGAGCATCGGCGGCCCAGCCTTCGAGGATTTCTTTTTCAGGTTTGCCGGAGGCTGCCGAGCGCGACTTGGCGAGCTCTTTGAGGCGGTCGGTGGCGGTGTATCCGGGACCGACGTTGTTCACCAGGATGCCGTCTTTGCCGAACTCATTGGCAAGGCTTTTGACCAGCCCGACGACGGCGGCGCGCACGGCATTGGAGTAGACCAAATCGGCGACCGGCTGTTTGGTTGCGACGGAAGTAATGGTGAGGATGCGTCCCCATTTTTTCTTCTGCATGTGGGGGATGACCTGGTGAGCGAAGTAGACCACGCTCATGAAGTTGAGGTCCACGGCGCGCTTCCACTCCTCGATGGTGGTGGCGAGAAAGCCCTTGGCGGGCGGGCCTCCGGCGTTGGTGACGCAGATGTCGGCGCTGCCGAATTTCTGGACCACGGCGTTGACGAAATCGCGGACGGCGCCGGCATCAGCCACATCGAACGGTTCAGCCAGGACTTCTGTCTGGTACTGGCTGCGAATTTTTTCCGCGGCCGGGTTGAGAGTTTCCCGATTGCGCGCGCACATGGCGACGCGGCAGCCTTCGGCGGCGAAGGCTTCGGCGGTGGCCCGGCCAATGCCCTGGCTGGACGCGGCCACGATGGCAACGCGGTTTTTGAGTCCAGTTTCCAAGATGAGTTGAGCGGGCCGATTATAAGCTGCGAAAAACGATTTGTCTTGCGTCTTGCCGCTGACTGGCAGCGCAGGTAGTCTTAAAGAGATTCGAGTCTTGCTTGGGGAGACCATGGGAACCGCTCGCTACATCTGGATTGACGATTCGTTGCGACCCGCCAGTGAAGGCGTCGTGCCGTTTCTGAGCGCTGGGGTGCAGTACGGCTTCAGCGTGTTTGAGGGGATCCGCTGCTACGCGACCGATCGGGGGCCGGCCGTGTTCCGGCTGGACGAACACGCGGAGCGGTTGCTGGACTCGGCACACATCGTCGGGTTCCGCGAGTTGCCGGTCGGGGTGGAGCAAGTGCGGTCGGCGATCCATCAGACGATTGCGGCGAACGAGTTTTCGGCGTGCTACATCCGGCCGATGATTTTTCTGGATGGCGCGCTGACCATGACGGTCGAAGCGGGTAAGCCACGCTTCCTGGTGGCGGTGTGGGAGTGGAAGTCGTTTCTGGGGGCCGAGGCCAAGGAGCGCGGCATTCGCGCCAATATTGCGTCGTTCACGCGGCTGCATCCGAACATCATGATGACCAAGGCCAAGGTTTCGGGAAATTATGTGAGTTCGATCCTGGCCAAGACGGAGTCGCAGCGCGCGGGTTTCGATGAGGCCATCATGCTCGGGCCGGATGGATATGTGGCGGAATGCACCGGTGAAAACCTGTTCGTGGTGCGCAACAACGTGATTTACACGATACCGCGGGCGGGGATTCTGGAGGGCATCACGCGCGACAGCCTGGTAACGCTGGCCCGCGATCTGGGGTACAGCGTGGTGGAGGAGTCGATTTCGCGGGATCAGCTGTACATCGCGGATGAAGTCTTTGTTTGTGGGACGGCCGCGGAGGTCATCGCATTGCGCGAGATTGATTTCCGCAGGATCGGCGAGGGGAAGACGGGTCCGGTGACACGGGCGCTGCAGCAGGAGTTCGACAAGCTGGTGAGCGGGCGGCATGCGCGGTCGGGACAGTGGTTGGCTCCGGTGCCGGCGATGGATCGAGCGGAGGTGCGGGGGTGAACCAGTTCTCAGTTCTCAGTTCTCAGAAGGACACGGAGGATTGACTGGAAACTTGGATCAAAACTGAAATTGTGATCTACGCGCGGGAGCAAAACAATGAAGAAGCATGAGTTCCACCAGGAAACCGAGGCGGTGCGTGGGGGAACTAGCCTGCATAAGAAAAACGGGCCGCTGGCCACACCGATTTATCAGACTTCGACGTTTGAGGTTACCGACAACCAGGAGCAGGTGCGGGCGACCGGGACGGACCGGTTCTACACGCGGTACGGGAATCCGACGCACACGGTGGCGGAAAACGCGATTGCAGAACTGGAAGGGACGGACGCGGCGCTGCTGTTTTCTTCGGGGATGGCGGCGATCACGACTTCGATTCTCACGCTCGTGAAGGCGGGCGATCACATCGTGGCGCAGCGCGACATCTACGGCGGCGTAACAAAGTTTCTTTCGCAATGGCTGCCGAAGCTGGGCGTTGAAACCACGTTTGTGGACACCAACGATATCGAGCAGCACGCGCGGGCGATCCGGCCGAACACGAAGATCCTGCATATTGAGTCGCCGACGAACCCGATTGTGAAGGTCGTGGACCTCGCGAAGATTGCGGCGCTGGCGAAAGAGCGCGGGGTGGTCACGACGATTGATTCCACTTTTGCGACGCCCATCAATTGCCGTCCGGCAGAGTGGGGTATCGATCTGGTGCTGCATTCGGGGACGAAATATTTTGGCGGGCACTCCGACCTGATTTGCGGGATCGCGACGGGGCGGCGTGAGCTGATTGACCAGATCCACAAAGTGCGCACGACGCTGGGATGCTCGATGGATCCGCACGCGGCGTTTCTGCTGCTGCGCGGGATTAAGACGTTAGCGGTGCGGGTACAACGACAGAATGAAAGCGCGCTGCGAGTTGCAGAATTCCTGAGCGGGCAACCCAAAGTGACACGGGTGCACTACCCGATGCTGAAGGGGCATCCGCAGTACGAGCTGGCGAAGAAGCAACTGGCGGGCGCGGGCGGAGTGCTGAGTTTCGAGGTCGATGGGACAGGCGAAGACGCTTGCCGGGTGAGCGAGGCGCTGAATCTTTTTACTTTGGCGCCGAGCTTGGGAGGCGTTGATTCGCTGGTGTCGCTGCCGGTGCTGACGTCGCATGCCATGATCGATCCGGAGTTGCGCCGGAAGATGGGCGTGACGGAGCAGATGATCCGGCTGTCGGTGGGGATTGAGAATGTTGAGGACCTGATTGCGGATTTGGAGAAGGGGCTGGCGGTGCTGAGCCGGAAACGGGAGCGGGTGGGGGGGGCGGGGTAGAAAGGTCAGAGGTCAGAGGTCAGATTGCAGAGGTTGAACCACTACCGCAAGGGGCGGTGGGTTTACCTCTGCAATCTGACCCCTGACCTTTTTTGAAAAAACCCCTTTCTTCAGAGGAAAGAATCCTGGCCCCCGTGGGGCCAGGATTTTTTCTTGCGCTGGGTTGTGGGTTAGGGTAGTGGCTTTAGAAAATGAATTTCGCTCCAAACTGCATGATGCGCGCAGCGTGGGCGGAAGTAGCCTCCAGGAATGTGGAGCTGCCGAGACCGTTGTCAATGCCGTTGAACTGAGTGTGGTTAAAGACGTTGAAGAGGTCCCATCGGAACTCGAAAGCCGCGTTCTCGTGGAGTGGGACGTGTTTGAACAAGCTCATGTCAAAGTTGGTGCGACGCTGGTTCCGCAGCGAATTGCGTCCGGCGTTGCCGAAGGTTAATCCGCGCGGGGCCGCAAAGGCGTCCGGATTGTAGAGCCGGGGACCTGCGTCGCCCACGTTTCTCTGAAAGCCGGAATTGGGATCGCCGATTCTGTCAGCGAAGGATCCGGTACCCACTCCGTTCGCGACTCCGGCCGCATCCGCAAAGTCCGTGCCGTTGGCCACGCTGAAGGGGGTTCCGGTTTGGACGGTTGTGATTCCAGAAACCTGCCAGCCTCCGAGTGCGTAGTGCGCAAGCCCGGGCTGCTTGAAGAACGGCAAATCGTACACGTAGCTCAAGGTGAGGATGTGCCGTTGGTCGAAGTTGGAGCTGGCGCGGGTGCGGGCCAGGTCATAGGAGTCCACGAAGTTTCCGTCGAAGCGATCGGACGAGTTGTCGATGGAGTGGGCGTAGGTGTAGGCCGCGCTCAGGTTCAGTACGCCCAGAGTGCGCCGCGCCGAGAACTGCAGGGCGTGATAGCTGGAGTTGGCAGTGTTCTCCAGCCGGGTGATGTCGCCATAGCCCAGAATCGGGCGGATCACGTTGGGATTGGCGCCGCAAGCCACGGATAGGTTGTCGGCAACCTGACCCGTCACGGGCACACCGTTTACCGACATCGTGTCGCAGTCATTCTGAGTTATCGCCTGTCCGGGCGCATACGGATTCAACGAGTCGGGCACAGGGTGCAATTGATTGAAGTTGCGCTGCAGCGTGAGGTGGGTACCCTTGCTGCCCACGTAGGAAAGAGTTGCCACAATGTGGGAGGGCAATTCCCTCTGGACGTCCAGATGCCATTGCTGCACATACGGCCAGATCGCCTTGGAAGGAATTGATTTGACCGCAAGTGGAAGTTGGGCGCCGACATCAGCTCCGACTTTTGCATAGCCGTCAATGTTGTTTTGAACGGGGTTCAGTACCAGGGGCGGCGTACCTTCGAGGGATTCGGTATTGCCTTCGTTACCGTTCGTGTGCTCGAAGAAGATCCCGTAACCACCGCGGATTGCCATCTTCCCATCCCCCTTAGGATCATAGGCAAATCCGATACGAGGCGCTGGATTGAAGAGATGACCCTTCATACAGCCGATGGGAATTCCGGGCCCTCCGCACTGAATAATTCCATTGAAAGGATCGCCGATCACGAGCCCGGTTTCCGGGTCGATACTTGTGTTTCCGGCAACGTATGCGCTGGGTTCAAAGCTGAACGCGCGTTTGTATTTTTCGCGGTACGTTCCGAACATACTCAGCCGCAGGCCCAGATTCAGCGTCAGTTTGCTGGTGACGTGCCAGTCGTCCTGGAAATAGGGCTCCAGAATCTTGTAGCGGTTGTAATACTTGAGTTGCTGGTTCTCCTGCTGGAACTGGGAGAGCTTTCCCAGCAACAAATCAGCAAAGGAATTGTGGGTGGACACCCCCGAACTGTTGTCAGTCGTGATGAACCCGTTATTGGAGGGCTCAAAGCCGTCCATTTCGTTCTTCTGGCCGATAACGAAGTAGGCTCCAAACTGGAGGTTGTGCTTGCCGACGATCTTGCTGAGGTTGTCGCGGAAAGTGTAGGTCGGGTTGGAGTTTTTCCACGGAATCCAGCTGGGGTCTTCCCCGAAGCCGTTTTCATAGGGAGCGCCTCCGTTGATCTGGAAGCCGGGCAACTTGCCACCGAAGCCGTTCTGGAATAGCCCCACCGTGATACCTTCCGGCCGCTGCCAGGGCCCGGAGTTGGTCAACGTGATGTGGTCGGTGGTGTAGCTGAAGACAAACTCATTCAGCAGCGTGGGCGAAACAGTGGCGGTCAGTCGCGTCACGAGGCTGACACCGGGCCCAAGGAAGTTTGTCTGGATGGTGGGAAAGTCACCCGTGCTCCACAATGGCGTGGGCGTCACGGTGTTCCAGGAATCGTGAATGTAGCGGAACGTGAGGCGCGCCTTGTCGGTGATGTTGTGGTCGATCTTGATCAGTTCCTCCCGCCAGGTAGTGGGAGTCGAAACCGAGGCTTGATAGGCCGGGTATCCACCGTTGGTGGTGTTGGCCTGCGGGATCAACGGAAGTAGCGCCGCGGCCACAGGGTCGATCGGCACGGCTGTGAAGTCGGGAACGTTGGGGCAGTCTGCGAATGGATCGTCGGGGTTGTTCGGATCCGGGCAAAGATCAGAGAAGTTCCCGCCGCGCTCTGCATCCGACGGCACATTGTGGATGAAGGTTGTGGGATTGCGCTCGCGGCGCCACTCCTGCGACCAGAAGAAGAATGTTTTGTCACGGCCCTTGTAGCCGGGCAGGATCACGGGTCCGCCGATGGTGTAGCCCCAGTCGTGCTTTTTGTAGGAAGGCTTGGGGGCGGAGTGATCGTCGAAAAAGTTGTAGGAGTTGAACAGCTGATTGCGACCATAGTAGGACGCGGTTCCGTGGAACTTGTTGGTGCCGGATTTCGTCTCGACTTCAATGGTTCCGGAGGCGTTGCGACCGTATTGCGCACCGTAGTTCGAGGTGAGCACTTTGAACTCGGCGATGGCATCCACGTTGGGATACACGTTCAGCGTTGCGTTGCTGCCATTGTCCATGTTGTCGCCGCCGTCGATCTCCCAATTGTTGTACTCGGTGCGGCCACCGTTGATGCTGTACGCCACATTGCCATAGATGCCAACTGTGCCTTCATCCTGTCCGGTCTGATTGCTGACTCCGGGCACCAGGGTCACGAGTTGGGTGAAGTTTCGGCCATTCAAGGCTAACTGCGTAATCTGCTTTCCGGTGACGGTGCCCGACAAATCGGAGGACTGAGTCTCGACTTGGGCGACGGTCTCGCCCAGCACTGTGACTTCCGTGGCGGCGGCGCCGACTTGAAGAGGCACGTCCACGCGAGCCTTCTGAGCTACGCGCAGGACGACACCTTTGGCCTGGTACTTCTTGAACCCCTGGGCGGTGACAGTGATGTCGTAGGAGCCCGGGGGCAACGCCGCTACCGAATACTCGCCTTCGGAATTGGTGGTGGTGGCGCGATTGATTCCGCGCTCGGCGGCGGAAACTGTGACTTGCGCGTTGGCGACGCTGGCACCGGACGAGTCGCGGACCGTTCCGGTTACGGAGGCCGAGTCCTGGGCGTGGAGAAGCGCCGCCGAGAACAAAACCATCAGAAAAACGATTCTGCTGAGGGTACGAATTTTCATAGGTGACTCCCTAGCCGCACGGCGGAATTCAAACTCTGAGCTGCTATCCCCGACATTTTGTGCCTTGAACCGCTGCGGGTCATCCTGCCCGCGAAAAGGCCAAAAAACCTTTATTAAAACGTGTCAATAGTGCGTCAGTTGCCCCCGGCTGTCAAGAAAAATTGAGGGCGCTCCGGGATCACCCCGGCTACTTCAGGCTGTGGGTGGACTCGCGCACAATCAGCTCGGGGACAACCTTGCGGTGAATGGCGCGCGCGGTTTTTTTCTCCAGCCCGGCGCTGATGGCTTCGACGACGATGGTGGCCGCGGCAGCGCCCATCGCTTCCATGGGCTGGCGAATGGTGGTCAGGGCGGGCGAATAGAGCGCGGCGGGAGCCACGTCGTCAAAGCCGATCACCGAGCATTGCTCGGGAACGCGGACGCCGGCCTTGGCTAATGCCCGGATGGCGCCGAAGGCGGTCATGTCGTCGAAGGCCATCAGGGCAGTGAAAGGACGGCGGCGATGCAGCAGTTCCTGGGTCAGCTTGAAGCCGTCTTCGAAACTGGAGAAGGGGTCGCGTGACTCGGGCAGATCCACGATCAGCTTGGGATCGAGCGGGAGATTATGCTCGCGGGCGACCGCGCGCACGCCCCGCCAGCGCGGCTCGGTGTCGGACAACTGGCGCGGTCCGCGGATGAAAGCGATCTTGCGATGGCCGAGCGAAAGGAGATGCTCGAGGGCGGCGCGGGAGCCCTGGACGTTGTCCACGATCACGGAGCTGATCTGGTCGTTCTTGAGTTCGCATCCCACGATGGCGGTGGGGATTTTACTTTTCTCGATGTCGGCGAGGACATTGATGTCGAGGAAGAGCCAGTTGGCGAGCACCACCAGGCCTTCGATGCGGCGGTCGAGGAGCATCTCGAGGTAGCGTTCGAAGCGGCTGCGCTCGTTGTGCACGTCGGTAAGGATGGGAAGGAACGACGACTGGTAGAGAGCGTTCTCCATGCCGCGCAGCACGAGCGTGCAGTAGGGATCGGTCATGTCGAAGACCATGATCCCGACGGTGTGGCTGCGGCGGCTGCGCAGCGAACGCGCGAACAGGTTGGGACGGTAGCCGAGCTGGGAGGCGGCCCGCTGGATACGGCCCTTGGTGGTATCGGGAATGTAACGGGCCAGGGGCGCGTTGTTCAGGACGATGGAAACGGTGGCGGAAGAAAATCCGCTGCGCTCGGCAACGTCGCGGATGGTGGCGGCGGCAGATGGGGAGCGTTTGCGCGCGGGCTCGGGCCGGTGGGCCGCAGCCGCAGTTTGGGAAGACTTCGAGTCAGCAGACCCCATGGACGCCTTGATATTCGGGCTCTTGCTGGCGGACACTACAGCACGGTGAATCGAGTGTCAAGCGCGAGTATGGCCGGGGTGGGAGGCAGTGCCGCGGCGTGGGCGCGGTTGACTCGACCGAAACTGGCGATCGGCATCGCGGTGATCCTGCTTTCCAGCACGCTTGAAGTGCGGGCGCAGAGGTCGGCTCCGGTAAAAGCGGCGCCGGTGCGCGCAACCGATCCGCAGAAACTCTTTACCGCGGGAGAGGCGGCGCTGCGCGAGAACAAACTGGACGAGGCGAAGCGGGACTTTCGAGCGGTGCTGGCGGTGGATCCGGGGGTGGCTGGGGCATACGCCAACCTGGGAGTGATCCACATGCGCCGCAAACAGTGGACGCAGGCACTGGCGATGCTGCGTAAGGCGGAGAAGCTGGCGCCGGCGGTCGCGGGTATCCGGCTGAATATCGGGCTGGTCTATTTTAGGCGGAATGATTTTTTGTCGGCGATCAAACCGTTTGAGTCGGTAGTGCGGCAGGCGCCGGATTCCTATCAAGCGCGCTATCTGCTGGGGCTGTGCTACTTCTTCAATGATCGCTGGGCAGATACGATTGCGACGCTGGAGCCGCTCTGGGGGCAGGCCTCCAACCAGTTGAATTATCTCTATGTGCTCGCACGGGCGGCAGAAAAAGCAAACAACGCGCCGCTTGCAGACAAAGCGCAGAGCCGGCTAGTCGGGATTGGACAAGGTACGCCCGAATATCGCCTGATCATCGGCAAGGCTCATTACAACCGCGGCGAGTATGACGACGCGGTGCGAGAGCTGGAAGCGGCGGCGCAGGCCGATCCGAAGCTGCCGTTCGTGCACTTCAACCTGGGCCTGGCGTATCTTCGCAGGCAGGACTACGAACGGGCGCGCGCTGAATTTCAGAAAGACCTGGCGATTGAGCCGGATGTGGCATTCACCTATGAACAGCTAGGAAATGTAGAGTCCACGCTGCAGAACGAGGATGAGGCCGCGAAAAATTATCGGCAGGCGTTGAAGCTGGATCGGCGGCTGGTCAGCGCGCATATGGGGCTGGCGAAGATCGAAGAGCGGCGACGAAATTATCGGGCGGCGATGGGGGAACTCAACGAAGTCATTCGGTTGGACGCGGGAAATGCCAGCGCGCGATACCTACGGGGACAGGTGTTGGTGCGCATGGGGCGGGAAAAAGATGGACGCGCGGAATTGGCAACCGCCACGAAGATGCTCAATCAGCAGCGCTCCGCGCGACAGAAAGAATTGGAAGGGGGGCCGGCGCCGAGTCCGGAACTGGCGCGGGAGCCGGAGTAGGAGGAATTGGGTCATCCCCAGGACCTGCATCCTAACTAAGGCCTTCCAACGCCTATCTTCGCGTGCCAGACACGGCGCAGGCTTGGGCAAGGCATGCCTTCACGATAGAAAGCTGAGAAATGATGAAGTTGTCCGGGCGAAGAAACTCACGGTGCGAAGCTCAAGTGCTTTTCTTTAGGATTAATACTGTGCCGACCTCGCCCTTAACCGGATCTTGAATGCTGCTGACTTTCGCGCTTGGGTTTGTTTCCCGCAGGGCGTTGACCAGCGCTGAATATTCCGAATCCGAAGGTGCACCCCAAATCAGGACTGCGTCGGGAGCAAGTTTTCCAATGTCGATGACTACAGATTCCGGACTCAGTCCGGAAGGCACCTCAAACAGGCCGGCGATGATGCGCGCGCCGGCGAAGTACGCCGTGTAAAGGCTGGCTTCCCATCCCACACCATGCTCCGGGTAAGGGCCTTTCCCGATGGCAACGATGTTCCGTGCCTGGCCTTTCCTCAACGCGCCCTCCGCATTGTGCAGACTTTGCTGAAAGTCTTGTCGCATGGTGCGGAAAGGCGAGGCCCAATACATCTGGCTGGCAATCAACCCGACGACGATCAAAGTGCCGGCAGCGGTCTGCCAACGGCCTGCATCCGTGATTCTCTCGACTCCTGGAGGCGGCAAGTCTTTCGTTCTCCCCGGGGGCAAAGCAAAGCGAATGCTCAAGGCCATCAGGACTGGAGTCACGGGTATGACATAGCGACCATCGAAAACCAGCATGCAATATCCCAACACAAGGGCTGCGGTAGTCAGTAGCACAATCCAGGCGAAGCGGAACCGTACCGGACCGTGCTGGCGGCTGAGCGTTAACTGAGAAACACACAAACCCAACGCTAGAATTCCACCCGGATTGAGCAAAACCAGCAGTTCCTTAACAGCCGCAGGAACATTCTGAATCTCTTTTCGCACGATCTGACGTACCAGTGCGGGTCGCCACACACGTGCATGCCAAAACTCTGACTCGGGTGCTATCGCGCCCGTCACCATGTACGGATCATATGTCGCCGACATTTCGTGCAGAATGAGCAGTCCGGGATTTCTGCCAAAGGCTTGCTTCCGGATTGCGGGATCCATTAGATTCCACCGCAATTGATATCCGGTCGTAAACACCCCATATCGTTGCCGCAGCGCTGTTCCCCACCCTGCCCAAATCAAAGCCGGGAAAACGGCCGCGAGAAGCAACGCCTTCGCTGCCTTCTTGGGGCTTCTGGCGTGAGTGACGAGGACTGACACCGTAGTTACCAACGCAAACAGAGGCATGGCAAAGGCCTTGGCCAGAAACGCAACGCCGTGAGCCATTCCCAGCAGGAGCCACTTTCGTGGGTTCTCCGGCTCTTCCATGCGTCCCAGAAGAAGGATGAAATAGACGAGCACAGCCGCAGTAAGCAGCAAATCAGCTCCGATGAAGCAGACCGAGAAGACTGCCATGCCCCGAGCGGCCGTAAACCAGAGAACCACCAAGGCGCCTAACAACCGGGAGTTCCATAACCTTTGCGTGAGCCGATACATTAAGACCAAGCAAAGGGCAAAAATTGGCAGCATGAGCAACCGGGCAGCCAAGGTGCGATTGCCCCCAAAGAGTGAAACAGCCGCAATCAGCCAGGAAATCAGGGGGCTCCAATAGCCATGAAGGGAGGCCCACGGATTGCCGTCCGCGAGATGACGTGCGATCCCAATGTAAGAAATCGCGTCCGCATTGATGTTGCGGCCGCAATATCGCCAGAACCACACGACTTGGAAGGCCCAATTCAGTCCTGCCAACGCGATCAGGAGTTCAGGAATGCGGGTGCGAAGGCTCAATAGCCGAGAGGAGGAGTTCTCAATGGGCACCGTTGTAAGCATTGTGCGGTGGAGCATGCAAAGCTATCACAGACTCGGGAAAATGCACAATTTCGGCGGTGATGGTGACAGTTCGCAGCTCCCCGGAGGCTCCAAACAGAGTCGGTTCAAACACCACGTGGGAAAAACCGGTCGTATAATCGTGTTTCGGAGTTAGAATAAGGAAAAGCTACGTTCATATCGACCGTGCGGAATGGCAGTTAACTTCAGATGTAACCCACTCAACAAAACTCGTTTGGATACGGAATAAGAAAATCCGACTTGGAGGTGGCCAATGCCAATGAAAAAATGTCTCCTCATCAGTCTGCTTGTTTCATTTCCAGCTTTTGCACAGAACGTTGTGACCAACCCCGCAGGCAGCCAGAACATCGTTCAGCCTGTCAATACCAGCTTCAGTGCGAACAATGTGGCGGGTATTCGATACGTCGTCACCGACTACAACTGGTCGCAGGCGCCGTCGAGTCCGAGCACGATTGTGGTCGGATCAAACACTGTGACCTTGAGTCCGTGCCCCAAAGGGCTGAACGGTTCGGATACGGACCACTACGTCTATATCGCCACAACCGGGATGGCGGAAGCTGCGAAGATAACGGGGGGAACTTGTACCAGCGGGGCGGCGATCGGCACGATCATCTTTACAGCCACCCAAACGCACAGTGCTGGTTATACAGTTCAGTCAGCTTCGGGAGGCATCAAGGAGGCCAGCGTAGATGCAAGATTCGCGCCGACGAATCCCACCGGGACGGTCCAGTCAGGAAATGTAATCGTCCCGCCGGGTTACCAGGCCGCAATCTATGCTCCGCTGTACATCGAGGCTTCCGACCAAACGATTGATTTCACGACCTCGATTGTCGAATGCAACATGGTCAATCTGCCCTGTATCAAACTTGGCGACGACACAAACTCGAATGCCTACACCAACATCGAGGTACGAAATCTTCGCTGTCGCGCCATGGTTGCGTCCACCGGGGCTTGCCTGGAAGACAACGCCAACTCCAGCCGAATTATCAAGCTCACTACGCGTAATGCGGTGACGGGCGGGTACTTTGGTTCACTCGTGCGGATCGACAACGACCAGGCAGCAGTAATTGATGGCGTAGACTCCAGTCTGGGAACATGGTCCACCTGCTCGTCCAGTTTTTGCTCGGTCGCAATTTATGGCCCGGGGCCGTTTGCAACGAATGCTGGAGTGCTATGGGTCAAGAACGCAAATTTGTCACTGAATTGTACGGCAAATGGGATTGACAACCAGGATGGAAATACCCTGCACGTTCAAGACTCAGTAATCCAAGCGTTCCCCGAATTTGCAGTACGGACGGGGACTGCGCGCGGAGGCTTCGGCCCTACTCTGGGAACGAATGTTTACATGGAAGCGGGTGGGTGCAACAACCCCATCTACAACGCCGTTGTACAGTCTGGTTGGATTGTAGAAGGCAGGGAGTTGAAACTGGCTGGAGGTGAGCCCGCGAGCGCAGTTCTGCCCATCTTCACCAACAACGCATCGGGCTCAACCGAGTACGACTACTACGTGGTATTGCATAACAGCTCTCTTGCGGCAAACTCCGCACCGCTCTATGTGGGGAAATCCACCGTCAACTCGGGAACAGTGACCTCGATCACGGTGGTTTGGCCTGGCACTTCCTTCTACAGCAACGTGAATACTTTCGATTTGCTGCGCGTCACGGGAGCATTCCTCAATCATGGCACGGCTCCCTATGCCAGCATCTGTGATGGCGTGGGAACTGACGGAAAGTGTGCGGTCGCGACTGGCATTAGCGCAGCTACGGCTTGCACTGCAACGCTCTGTACTTTCACCGACGCCAACGCAGCGCTGGGTGCGTACACGATCAACACGGGATACTGGCCGTTGATCACTTATTGGCCGGCAACGGTGTTTCTCGGCTCGAATGGCGACACCACGAATGTCCAGTCCGGCCCCAGCACATATAGCGGTGAGCCGGTGGCGGCATAAACACGGTCGCTCCCCAGGCCACCGATTCCATCAGTTTTTACGGCGTGGATCGGGGACCATCGGGCACACTGAATGGTGGATTGGTCACTCGTTTTGACTCCAACACGTTTGGCGTGCCTCCCCCACTCATTTTGCCCACGACCGACCCCTCAACGAACAATCTCACGGGGAGCAAGGGACGGATCATATTGAGCGGCTACCAAGCGGCTCCACCCAATGATCTCGTGACCCTTTTCGATACGGGCTCGTATTTTGGAAAGACGTATGCGTCGACTTTTAGCCGGCCTGCTTACGATCAAGCTGACTCTGCCATTTGCATTGATCAGGAGCCCACTGTCCTGACGTCTGGGATATGTATTTACGCTCCGCAGCGTCGATTTCGTTCTACATCAATAGCCTTCCCGATAACGCGAGCTGGCTGGAGCGGCTTACGGGCACTCTGAAGACTTTCAAGGTGCCGATTACGACAAACTCACAGGTTACATCGACGGTCGCAACCGGTACGGCTCCCCTCGTGATCACAAGTACGACGCCTGTTGCGAATTTGACAGTAAGTAAACATCCTAAACTTCAGAGTTGTGGCACCACGGCCACCTGCTCGGCCACCGCGACTACGAATGGACAGATCGTATTTGGACAGGTCACACTCACAGCAGGAACAGCAACGGTGACGGGCATCAGTCCGGCATTCACGAGTTCCACCAGTTTTCAGTGCACGGCAAGCGATCGGACGACCGCAGCCAATGGAGCGAACGCCGTACCCGCATCGGTCAGCAGCGTGACGGTTAGAGGAACGGGAACAGACATAATCTCATACGTCTGCGTGGGCAATTAGAGCCACGCTTTGGGCGGTGGTGGCGCGGGCAGCGGAGGAGTGTGCGCCGATCAGCGCACTGCCTGCACGCACTCCAGAATCTCGGCTTCGCTGAGAGTGTGGTCGCTCGACTTGGCGCGGCGATAGATGCGGTCGATTAGTTCGTCGGTCGCGGGATAGCCGCGGTGTTCCAGCCAGAACTGGACGTTGGATTTGCCGCTCATCGGCCCGATGTCAATGACCTGTTCCAGCCCGAAGACGTGCGAGGGAACGCCGGAATAGACGGAGTTCGCGAGCTCGATGTCCTTCTTCTTATAAGCCTTGATCACGGCGGCGGCGTGAACTCCGGTGGCGGTGCGGAAGGCGTCGTCACCGACCACGGGATAATTCACCGGGATCGGCAGGCCGGTCGCGTTGGAGACGGCTTCACAATACTGCTTGAGCTTGGTGAGGTCCTGCTGGTCCCAGGGCGAGATGCCCATGAGTTTCAAGTTGACCAGCATCTGATCCATCTGGGTGTTGCCGACGCGCTCTCCGACGCCCAGGGCGCAGGCATGAACGCAGTTGGCGCCCGCGACCAACGCAGCCAGGGCGTTGGCGGTGGCCAGGCCGCGGTCGCAGTGGCCGTGCCAGTCCACGCGGATCTTCGCGCCGGAGGGCTTCACGACTTCTTCCATCACGAACTCGACCAACGATCGAGTGCCCATGGGAGTGGCGTGTCCGGCGGTGTCGCAGAGGACGATGGCGCGGGCGCCGCAGTCGATCGCAGTGGAGTAGAGGCGCTTGACCATCTCCGGATCGCAGCGGGTCGTGTCCTCGGTGACGTACATGACTTCGAGGCCGAGCGAAACGGCGTATTTGATCGCCTTCTCGGTGGTCTGGAGGAGGAAGTCGTCGGTCCAGCCTTCGGTGTAGCGGCGAATGGGACTGGAGCCGATAAAGGTCGCGGCTGCGATCGGCAAGCCGGTTTTCTGGACGATCTCAGCGATCGGGCGAATGTCGTTCTCGTGCGTGCGAGCGGCACAGTTCGCCTGGATCTTCATTTTGTGGGCGACGATCTCGCGCGCCAGGGCAGAGACGTGCTCGACCGCGCGCGGACCGGCGCCGGGCAGACCGAGGTCGAGCGAATTGATGCCGAGGGCCTCCATCAGGTGGAGGATTTCAATTTTCTGTTCGATGGCAGGATCGCGGACGGAAGGCGATTGCAGGCCGTCGCGCAGGGTCTCGTCGTTCAGCAGGACGGGACTCGCCGGACGCAGAGATTGCGGATCGAGACGGTTCCAGTCGTAGATAAGTTCGGCAACGTTCATGTGTGGCGGGGGCGCCCTCGCCCGCGACGTGTCAGGAAGAAACGGGCCTCAAAGATCATTCTCGGTGTCCCGGCAGAAATCGCCCAGGGGCTAAAGCCCCGTATCTTTAAATTGGCTCCATGCGGCACGGCTGAAGCCGTGCCCTCCCGTTTACCGTGCCCTCCCGCTTACTTCTCTTCTTTCGGCACCACAAACCCAAGCATTGAAAGTTGGCCGGGACCGGCGACGTTGAGTCCGCGCGCGTCTTCGGGATTGGGCAAGTACAGCGTCTGACAGAATTCGCAACGATAAACTTCCCGGTCGGCTCCCCAGGCCTTCTCGGCGCAGCCGCATTCCTGCTCGAGCACGTCGGCGGTATAGAACCAGCGCTTTAGGTGTCCGCCGCAGAATTTGCCCTTGTCGTTTTTTTCGTTGCAGGCGCGCTGGCCGGGCTTCTTGATCTTGACCTTGTGGTTGGGAAGCTGCGCGACCGCTATCGCTTGCGTGCTGACGGGTTCACCTGACGCCACGGAAGTCTCCATCGGATAAGTCCAAAACAAGGTTACAGGTTATTGTACCGAGGGTACGGGATAAGGCCAAAATCGTGGCGGCTGGGTGCCCTCCTACGGAATCTGGGACGTAGCTGGAGTGCCGTCCCTTGCGGGACTCGATTCTCATCGCTCATGTGTGCAGCCTGGGACATCCCTGACATTTTAGACCAGGCCCATTGTTGACACTTTTGGGTCGAGTTGAGGTTGAGGTTGGGG
>ORMF010909326.1_pt1 | contig 31298 bp, 31 predicted proteins | sample 1779871 | NCBI WGS metagenome assembly ORMF01 (sample SAMEA104232316, study PRJEB22302) | groundwater metagenome | biome: forest; feature: aquifer; material: groundwater | place: USA | collected 2011-08-07 | depth 5.4 m | reverse complement strand
CGGCTCCGGTCCGACCAATCAGCGAATCGCGCAGGGAAGGCGATGGACAATTCTTGGCTGAAAACCATGGAGATAGGAACCGGCGCAGAGCCCGGCATCGTGGCCGTGCGGCAGCGCGCGGGGAGCGGCCCCGGCCTGTTCTGGCTGGGCGGCTTCAAATCCGACATGCGCGGCTCCAAGGCCGAGGCGCTGGATCAATGGGCCAAGGCGCAAGGCCGCGGCTATACGCGCTTCGACTATTCCGGCCACGGCGAATCGGGCGGCACCTTCGCCGAGGGCACCATCGGCCGCTGGCTGGAGGAAAGCGCCGCCGTCTTCACCACCTGCTGCCAGGGGCCACAGGTGGTCATCGGCTCCTCCATGGGTGGCTGGCTGGCGTTGCTGCTGATGCGCGAGCTGCGGCGCCGGCAAAAGGCAGGCGGGACGGCGCCGGCTTCGATAGCCGGCCTGGTGCTGATCGCCCCGGCGGTGGATTTCACCGAGGAACTGCTGTGGAAGCGGTTCTCCCCGGCGATCAAGCGCGAGATCGAGCAGAAAGGCGCGTGGTCGCAGCCGTCCGCCTATTCAGCCGAGCCGTATGTGATCACGCGGCGGCTCATCGTGGAGGCGCGGGACCATCTTCTGTTCGATAACCTGATCGAGACCGGGTGTCCCGTGCGGATCCTGCAAGGCGTGAAGGATGAGGATGTGCCGTGGGACCATACGGTGGAACTGGTCTCGCGCTTTGCGCGCGACGACGTGGTGCTCACGCTGGTGAAAGACGGCGATCACCGCCTGTCGCGCCCGGAAGATATCGAGCGGCTGCTGGCGGCGGTGGCGGAATTCTAAACGCCGTCACCCTGAGGTGCCCGCCAAAGGCGGGCCTCGAAGGGCGACGGCGCCGCCATCCTTCGAGGCTCGCTGCGCTCGCACCTCAGGATGACGGCGCGCAGTTAGCTGCCCATTCTTCCTTCACGAGAGAATCGGCTTCTGCCGTATTGCCGGCTGCCAACGTCACAAACCGCTCCCGCGGCAACAAGCGCCCCAGCGCCCACACCGCCGCTCCGCGCACCAGCGGCGAAGAATCGCTCAACAACCGTTCCGCTTCCAGCGCGAGCGCGGCATCGCCGCTGTTGCCGATGGCGATCAGCACATTGCGCACGAAGCGGTCACGGCCGATTCGCTTGACCGGCGACTTTGAGAACAGGGCGCGGAAGGCTGCGTCGTCCAGACGAGCGAGATCTGCCAGGTGCGGCGCGCGCAGATTGTCGCGCGCGGAGAGTTTTGCTTCGCGTCCTTGCTGGGCAAACTTGTTCCAGGGACATACCGCCAAACAGTCGTCGCAGCCGTAGATGCGGTTGCCCATGAGCGGGCGCAGCTCGCGCGGGATCGGCCCCTTATGTTCGATGGTGAGATAGGAGATGCAGCGCGTGGCATCGAGGCGATAGGGCGCGGGAAAAGCCGCGGTCGGGCAAATGTCGAGACAGGCTCGGCAATTGCCGCAGTGATCCGGCTCGGCCGCATCCGCAGGCAGTTCGAGTGTCGTGAAGATGGCGCCAAGGAAGAGCCAAGAGCCGAAATCGCGCGAAACCAAATTTGTATGCTTGCCTTGCCAGCCGAGACCGGCGCTGGCGGCGAGCGGCTTCTCCATCACCGCCGCGGTATCGACGAAGACTTTCACGTCGCCGCCGCCGGTCGCGATCAGCCAGCGCGCGAGCGACTTGAGCTTCTTCTTGATCAGCTCGTGATAGTCCTCGCCGCGCGCATAGACCGAAATGCCGCCACGCTCCCGTTGGGCCAGGATGGCGAGCGGGTCCTCGTCCGGCCCATAGTTTAGGCCCAGCATGATGACGGAGCGCGCCTGCGGCCACAGCACTTGCGGATCGCCGCGCCGCTCCGCGGTCGTCTGCATCCAGTCCATGTCGCCGTGCAGGCCTTCGGCCAGGAAATGCGTGAGCCGTTCCTGCGCCTGTGGAATGGCGTCCGGGCGGGTCACGCCGACGGCATCGAAGCCGTGATCGCGCGCAGCGTCGCGCAGCATTGTCTTCAACCGCGCGGCATCCCCCGCCTTGCTCCCTCCCCCCTTGAGGGGGAGGGTCGGGGAGGGGGGTGTTTTTGCGTGACCGGTTTTTTGTGAAGCATACCCCTCTCCCGACGCGCTTCGCGCGTCGACCTCCCCCGCAAGGGGGGAGGTGAAAGAAGGAGTGGAAGGATCGGTCAAAAATCCAGGTCGGCGTAGGTCTTCGACGGCGGAATGCCGGCCATGGTATCGGCCAGAATCGGCCGGAACGACGGGCGGGATTTCACCCTCGCGTACCAGGCCTTCGCGGTCTCGTCTTCGTTCCACGGCACATCGCCCAGATAGTCGGCCGCCGACAGATGCGCCGCGGCGGCGAAGTCGGCAAAGCTCAATTGATCGCCGGCCAGCCAATCGCGCCCGCGCACGAGCCAGCCGATATAGGCCAGATGATAGCGGATATTGACCCGCGCCGCGCGTATGGCGTCGGTATCGGGCGGGCCGCCGCCCTGCTCCGGGCGCATATAGCGCTTGTAGCAGCGCTCCATAACGAGAGGCCCGCTCACCTCCGCGAAGAATTTGTCGTTGAACCACGCCGCAAGCCGCCGTACCTCGATGCGCCGCTCGGGCTCGCGGGGAAGGAGGCGGCGATCCCCGGCGCTGTCTCCCGCCGTCTCATCGACATATTCGGCGATGATGGCGGCGCCCGGCACGGGCGGGCGGCCTTCTTCCACCAGCACGGGGGTCGTCCCCGCCGGGTTCATCACCAAAAAGGGCTCACGGCGCTCCCACGCCCGTTCCTCAACGCAGCGTAGGTCCAGGCCGTATTCATTGAGCACGAGCCGCGCGAAGCGGGAGTGCGGGCAGAAGGGGTGATGAAACAGCGTCAGCATGAGTTGGTGATGAAACTCTGAAAATGCGTGTGACGGAGAATCAGCCCATGCCGGGGTAAATCAGCAGGCATCGCGGCGCAACCCCATCACGGCCGGAGGTATCAAGCAACCTGTGCACGAACCGCCTTTCCCATTGCCCGGGCTGGGTGGTTGCGCCAAAAGCGTCGAGCACCCAACCCGCAGAGCATTCGTCATGCAATTCGATCTCATCAAGGCCGCCGTTCTCGGCATCGTCGAAGGTTTGACCGAGTTCGTCCCGGTATCGTCCACCGGACATCTGTTGCTGATGGAGCATTTCTTCGGCTTCGACGACGATGCCTTTGGAAAATCCTTCGCCATCCTGATCCAGCTCGGCGCCATCCTGGCGCTGCTGTCGATCTATTTCGTGCGGCTCTGGAAATTCGCCATGGGATTCTTCACGGATGCGCAGGCGCGCCGGTTTCTCATCGGCGTGCTGATCGCCTTCCTGCCCGCCGCGATGATCGGCGCGGTCGCGCATGGCTTCATCAAGGCCGTGCTGTTCAATGTGTGGATCGTCTGCGTGATGTTCATCCTGGGCGGCTTCGTGCTGCTCTGGGTCGATCGCCTGAGTTTGAAAGCGCGCCATCACGACGCCACGAAATTTCCGCTGACGATGTATCTCGGCATCGGTCTGATCCAATGCATTTCGATGATTCCAGGCGTCTCGCGCTCCGGCGCCACGATCATCGGGGCGATGCTGTTCGGCGCGGATCGGCGATCGGCGGCGGAGTTCTCCTTCTGGCTCGCCATGCCGACCATGGTCGGCGCCTTCGCCTATGAACTATACAAGAGCGGCGCGGAGATGAGCGGCGGCAATACGCTGACCATCGCGGTGGGGTTCGCCGCGTCGTTCATCTGTGGCTGGATCGTAGTGAAGACGTTTCTCGACTACGTCTCGCGCCACAGCTTCGCGCTGTTCGCCTGGTGGCGCATCATCGTCGGCGGCGCGGGGCTGATCGCGCTGACGCTCGGGCTGTGACGGCTAGGACGCCAAGCGGTCGCTGAACTGGCCGGCCTTGCGATAGCGCCACAGATAAGACGGCACCACCACCTCCATCAGCACCGGCTCGACGCCGAGAGCTTGGAAAGTGCGTCCTTCGCGCCGAGCCGCTTCGGAAACCACATTGTCGCGCTTGAGCATTTCCACCTGATCGGTGGTGAGCGGCGGCTTCGGCAGCAGGCCGGCGAAGGAAGCCATCAGCTTGGCGATCGGGAAGGGCACGGGCAGCAACAGCCGCCGCCGGTCGATCACCGTCAGCATGTACTGCATCAGCTCCTTGAAGTTGCGGACTTCCGGCCCGCCCAATTCATAGATGGCGCCGGGCTTGCTCTTGCCCTCCAGCGCCGCGGCGACGGCCAGCGCGACATCGCCCACAAATACGGGTTGAAAGCGGGTTATCCCGCCGCCGATCAGCGGCAGGACCGGCGAAAGGCGCGCCATGGCGGCGAAACGGTTGAAGAAGGAGTCTTCCGGCCCAAAGATGATCGAGGGGCGGAAAATGGTTGCGTCCGGCTTGGCCGTCAGGACGAGCTTTTCGCCCAGCGCCTTCGTGCGCGCGTAAAGCGAAGGCGACGTCTCGTCCGCCCCCAGCGCCGAAATATGCACCAGCGGCACGTCGAGGCGGGCAGCGGCCTCGGCCACGCCTTCCGCGCCGCGCGCATGCACATCCGTGAAGCGCTGGCGGCCGCGCTGAACCAGCACGCCCACCAGATTGACCACGGCGTCGGTGTCCCGCATCGCGGCTTCCACTGAAGCCGGGTAACGGAGGTTGGCCTGGACGGCATGGATCTGGCCGACCCGTCCGAGGGGCTGTAGATGGCCCGCCAGGTCCGGCCGGCGCACGGCCACGCGGACGCGATAGCCGCGCTTGACCAGGGCGCGCACGACGTGGCGGCCGAGAAAACCTGAGCCGCCAAAGACGGTGACGAGCTTGTTGACGTCGAATTGCCGGAACATGCGATTCTCTATCGGTCTAGCGCCGCGAGTGCCGGATTGCCGAATACAGGATGGGACTTGGGCTGTATAGGGGCGGAGCCCTCCCATTCCCGTCGATTGACAAGGCGAAAGCCGGTCTCTTATGTGTCCGCGCCAGCCCAGGTGGCGGAATTGGTAGACGCACTAGTTTCAGGTACTAGCGGTGCAAGCCGTGGAGGTTCGAGTCCTCTCCTGGGCACCACGGCCGCCGTATCGGCCGGAGAATCTTGAATGACTGTCCGTCTGCACCGTGGCGACCTTCCGAACCTGTCGGGCTATTCGGGCGCGGTCGCGATCGATACCGAAACCATGGGTCTCGACCCCCACCGCGACCGGCTCTGCGTGGTCCAACTCTCGCCCGGCAATGGCAGCGCCGATGTGGTGCAGATTCCGGCGGGCGCCGCTGATGCGCCGAATCTGAAGCGGCTCTTGGCGGATGCGTCGATCCTGAAAATTTTCCACTTCGCCCGCTTCGACATGGCCACCCTGTTCAAGACATTCGGCGTCATGCCCGCGCCGGTGTATTGCACCAAGATCGCCTCGCGCCTTTCACGCACCTACACCGACAAGCACGGGCTGAAAGATCTGGCGCGCGAGCTCACCGGCGTCGATCTATCCAAGCAGCAGCAACTCTCCGATTGGGGCAGCGAGCAGCTCTCCGACGCCCAGATCGCCTATGCCGCCTCCGACGTGCTGCATCTGCACGCCTTGAAGGCGAAGCTCGACGTCATGCTGGCGCGGGAAGGCCGGACCGATATCGCGGCGGCTTGTTTCCGGTTTCTGCCTGATCGCGTGCGGCTTGATCTCGCCGGTTGGGCGCAGGAAGACATCTTCGCGCATTCCTGAACCGGCTCTGTTATTGTCCCAGCCAGGCCACATTCGCCCAATAGTGTTGCGTCGCCCGACCTGAACAAGCGTTTGCGGGCAGACGAGCGGGGGAGAATCCCATTGGTTAACGACGCATGACCGCCGCTTACGAGAACGACCGGGGAAATACCCGCGCGTTCAAAGCGAGCGACAGAGGCGACAATGCGCAGCGTTTCCGCGCGGCCGCCCGCCACAGCCGACGCGTGCGCCTGCTGCGGATCGGGATTCCCGTCGCGGCGATTACGGGCGCCGTGGTGCTTGCGCTGGTGTCTTGGTTCAATCCGTTGCGGATACTAAGCCACCTGCCCATCAGCGTGGGCGACGTTGTCGTGTCCGGCACCAAGATCAAGATGGAGAATCCCAAGCTGTCCGGTTTTACGCGCGACTCGCGCCGCTACGATGTCACCGCGGGAGCCGCGGCTCAGGATCTCACCAAGCCAGGCATCATCGAACTTCAGGACATCACGGCGGTGGTGCAGATGCAGGAAAACTCAACGATGACACTCTCGGCGATGACCGGACTGCTCGACACCAAGAAGGAGCTGCTCACGCTTCAGCGCGAAATCGTGGTGACGTCGTCGAGCTACGAAGGCTATCTCGATGAAGCCGCGATCGACACGCGCACCGGCAACGTTGTTTCGGAAAAGCCGGTGAAGTTGAAAATGCTCAACGGCACGGTTGACGCCAATCGATTCGAGCTGACGCAGAATGGCGATCTCATTCGCTTTGACAAAGGCGTGGTCGTCAACCTGAAACTGGAAAACCCCCCTGCCAATACCCCGCCGGGAGAGTCGCGATGATCCATGGCATCCCTACGCGCCCGGCCGCATTCGCGATGGCCTGTGCCGTTGCGACCCTTATGATGGCGGGCGGCGCCTACGCGCAAAGCGCAAAGCCGCCGGCTTCCCCGGCGTCGCGCACCCCGCCGGCGAGTCTCGGGCCGCCCAACGCGCTGCAGGGATTTTCGCAGAACCGGGATAAGCCCGTGCAGATCGAGGCCGCGACGCTGGAAGTCCGCGACAAGGACAAGATGGCCACCTTCAGCGGCAATGTTCATGTGATCCAGGGCGACACCAACATGCGGTCGCGGACGCTCGTCGTGTTTTATGAGTCGGACCCCAACATCAAAACGGGGATCCCGGCGGCGCAGCCCGGTCCGGACGGCAGCTCGCAGATCAAGCGGCTGGAGGCGAACGGCAATGTCATCGTCACGCAGAAGGACCAGACCGCGACCGGCGACAAAGGCATCTTCGATATGCGTTCCAACACGGTCACGCTGCTCGGCAATGTGGTCATCAACCACGGCCAGAATGTGCTGCGGGGAGAGCGGCTCGTTGTCGATCTGACGAGCGGCGTCTCGCGCGTGGAAGGAGGCCGTGTTCAGGGCCTTTTTCAGCGCGGCGGCCGGGCGGAGGAGGGCGTGCCGTCGCCCAAACAACCGGGGCTGAACTGACCCTGAATTGGCGGTCTGCATTGAAAGCGGACGGGGGAGCGACTATCACCGGCGCGCAAGAGGTTCTCAGGGCGGTGTTCTCCATGATCGAAACGTGGTCTTGAGGCAAAGTGCGCAGCATTCTCGCGCTTTTCCGCCGCCGCTCCCCCTCGCGGGCTAAGCGTCAATCGTCCAACCGCTGGCCGATGCAAGGAGCTTTCGCCACGCAGCCAATGGCTGCCGGCGCCGAGGGGGGCGCGGGCGGCGGCCGTCAGCGGCAAGCCGCACCCGAGGAAAACGGCGGCCGGACCACGAGTCCGCAACAGGGATATCTCGCCGCCGCCGGCCTGGAAAAGAGCTTCGCTGGCCGCAAGGTCGTGAAGGGCGCCAGCCTCTACGTCCGGCGGGGCGAGGCGGTGGGGCTGCTCGGCCCCAACGGGGCGGGCAAGACGACCGTGTTCTACATGATCACGGGCCTCATCAAGGCCGATCGCGGCCGGATCGAACTCGATGGGCATGACGTGACCGGCCTGCCGATGTACCAGCGCGCGCGGCTCGGTATCGGTTACCTGCCGCAGGAAGCCTCCATCTTTCGTGGTCTCAATGTGGAGGAAAATATCCGCGCCGTGCTCGAAGTGGTGGAGCCTAACCGCCGGCGGCGCGAGGCCGACCTCAACGCGCTGCTTGAGGAATTCAACATCACACGGCTGCGCAAGACGCCAACCATCGCGCTGTCAGGCGGCGAGCGGCGCCGGGTGGAAATCGCCCGCGCGTTGGCGTCCCGGCCAAGCTACATGCTGCTGGACGAACCTTTCGCCGGCATCGACCCCATCGCGGTCGGCGATATTCAGACCCTGGTGCGGCATCTGACGAACCGTGGGATCGGCGTCCTGATCACCGACCATAACGTCCGTGAGACGCTCGGATTGACGGACCGCTCCTACATTATCTACTCGGGGCAGGTGCTCATGGAGGGCCGCGCCGACGAGATCGTGAATAACCCGGATGTCCGCCGGCTCTATCTGGGCGAGGATTTCCAGCTTTAGAGCATGATCCCGAAAAGTGGGAACCGGTTTTCGGAAAAGATCATGCTCAAACGAAAAGCTGGAGTCGGCCTGATTAGGTCAGAACCGATCAGGCCTTAACGAAGCCGCACAAAAGCGGTTCCGCTGGCCCTCCGAACTGGTATAACCCGACCAAGCAAGAATCGGACCAGTTTGAGTTGCTTTTATGGCGCTAACCCAAAGACTCCAGCTTCGCCAAAGCCAGGCGTTGGTGATGACGCCGCAGCTGATGCAGGCCATAAAGCTGCTGCAGCTCTCGAACCTTGACCTTGCCGCCTATGTCGAAGGCGAGCTGGAACGCAATCCGCTGCTCGACCGCGCGGCGGACGGCGAAGCCGTGGCGGAACCGGAGCCGGAACGCGAAGGGCCCGCCGACGCCGCTGACGCCGAGGCTGGCGATTGGCTGGGCGACGACCTGGAAACCAGCCGCACGGCCATGGAGGATAGGCTCGGCACCGGGCTGGACAACGTTTTTCCCGAGGACTCTGGTCAGACTAATACGCGCGCGGGCGCCGACACGCCGCCACCACCTGCGCCTTCCGAATGGGCCAACACCGGGTCGGGCGGAAGCGATCAGGGCGAATACAACCTTGAAGCCTTCGTCTCCGCTGAGACCACCCTTGCCGACCATCTCGCCGAGCAGCTTGCGCTCGCGATCAATGATCCGGCTCGCCGCATGATCGGGCAATACTTGATCGATATGGTCGACGAAGCGGGCTATCTTAACGGCGATCTTGAGAACGTCGCGGAAAAGCTCGGCGCGCCGCTTGCGGAGGTCGAAGCGGTGCTCGCCATCGTGCAGGCGTTCGATCCGGCCGGTGTCTGCGCGCGCAATCTCACCGAATGTCTCGCCATTCAACTGAAGGAGCGCGATCGCTTCGACCCGGCGATGCGGGCGCTGGTCGAAAACCTGCCGCTTCTGGCCAACCGGCAATTCACGGCGCTGAAAAAAATCTGCGGCATCGGCGACGAAGATCTCGCCGATATGATCGCCGAAATCCGCAATCTCAATCCGAAGCCCGGGCTCGCGTTCGGAACCACCCTGGTGCAGCCGATCGTGCCCGACGTGTTCGTGCGTCCGGGGCCGGATGGCGGATGGCTGGTGGAGCTGAATTCCGAGACCTTGCCGAAGGTTCTGGTCAACCAGAGTTATTACGCCAAAATTTCGAAGACCACTCGCGCCGAAGGCGAGAAGAATTATCTCGCGGAATGTTTGCAGACGGCGACGTGGCTCGTGCGCGCGCTGGATCAGCGCGCCCGCACCATCCTCAAGGTTTCGACCGAGATCGTGCGCCAGCAGGATGCCTTCTTCGCGCACGGCGTCCAGCATTTGCGCCCGCTCAATCTCAAGGCGGTGGCCGATGCGATCTCCATGCACGAGTCAACGGTGTCCCGCGTCACGGCCAACAAATACATGGCGACAAGCCGCGGCATCTTCGAATTGAAATATTTCTTCACGTCGTCCATCGCGGCGTCGGATGGCGGCGAAGCGCATTCCGCCGAGGCGGTGCGCCACCGCATCAAGCAGTTGATCGACGCGGAAGACGCCCATGACGTGCTGTCCGACGACACGATTGTCGAAAAGCTGCGCGCGGCGGGCATCGATATCGCCCGCAGAACCGTGGCGAAATACCGTGAGGCCATGCGGATACCCTCATCGGTTCAGCGCCGGCGGGCCAAGCAGGTTCCCGCCGAGCCGTGACCGGAGGGGCGCCGGCCGGGGGCTTTCAGCCTGGCCGATGGGACTTCGCCCGGCCATTGACGGCCCAATGGAGGGTCCTTATGGTCCGCCCCCTTCACAACCCCCACATCGTAAGAATCGTCCCCAGACCGGAACCGGGCTTATGTCGCTGACCGATCTCATCGCGCCGAACGCGGTCATTCCGGCGCTCAAGGTCACCAGCAAGAAGCAGACGATCCAGGAGCTTGCCGCCAAGGCGGCCGAACTGACCGGCCATAACGAGCGCGTGATCGCGGAGATTCTGCTTCAGCGGGAGAAGCTGGGATCGACCGGGGTCGGCAACGGCATCGCGATCCCGCACGGGAAGCTGCCGAAGCTGAACCGCCTGTTCGGCATGTTCGCGCGGCTCGAGCGGCCGGTGGATTTCGAAGCGCTCGACAATCAGCCCGTGGATTTGATCTTCCTGCTGCTCGCGCCGGAGACGGCGGGCGCCGATCATTTGAAGGCGCTGGCGCGCGTCGCGCGGCTCCTGCGCGATCCGGATGTGGGACATAAGCTGCGGGCATCGCAGGATGCCGCCGCGCTTTACGCGGTGCTGGCATTGCCTTCCGCGAGCGCGGCGTAACTCCTAATTCGTCATTCCGGTCGCGCGCGTGCGCGCGGGCCGGAATCCATAACCCCAGCGCTGCGGAGTATGGATTCCGGGCTCGCCGCTCTGCGGCGCCCCGGAATGACCGTGATGATGATAGAAAAGCCTCAGTGCACGCTGACGGCTTCGAGCTCCTGGCTCCAGGCGTTCGCCAGCGCGGCTTCGCGGCTGTCGGTCAGCATGATGGGCGTGCCATCCGCGGCGTGCAGCGCGAATAGCTGCGTGCCCGGCGCGATCTTTGGCGCCTGCGGGAACATCTTGGCGACATCCTCGGAGCTGACCGCCTTCACATAGGCGATGCGGCCGCCGCCGAGCAGCGCCAGCGCCTCCGGCGAGATCGTGGAGTGGATGGTATCGTTCATTCTCTGGTTCATGGCCCTCGACTCCTTTCTACATGTCTACTCGGTCGAGTCCGAATACGAGTTCTTCAGTCGTGATCGTTGATGGAGATGGTCTTCACCATCCGCTCGGGTTGCGGCCGTGCGAGATCGATCTCCAGGAGACCATTTTTGAGGTCCGCGCCCTGCACCTCCATGCCTTCCGCGAGTACGAAGGTGCGCTGGAACTGGCGCGCCGCGATACCGCGGTGGAGATATTGCCGGCTTTTGTCGTCCTGCTGCTTGCCCCGAATGACGAGCTGGCTCTCCTCGATCGTCACTTCGAGCTGGTCGCGGTTGAACCCTGCCACGGCAAGGGTGATCCGCAGCCGTTCGGGGTTTTTGCCATCCCCCGCGATGCGCTCGATGTTGTAGGGCGGATAACCGTCAGCAGCCTTGGCGACGCGGTCGAGCACGCGCTCGATCTCGTCGAAGCCGAGGAGGAATGGGCTGGAAAGCGACGGAACTCGTGACATCCTCAAAGCCCTCGTAAGCGACTTTGACATTGGGCCCTTACGGCGCCCTTAACGCCCCGGCGGCTCATCCACCGGGGGTCTGACCTAATATGGGCAGGGCAAGCTGAAGCTGCAAGAACCCGCCGGATTCTCCGATTATTGGGCCGCCTTCGCTTCGGTAACCTTCGTTAATCCGTTCGGCGCGGCAGCCTTCGCAGCGTCCCGCTTGCGGCTTGCCGAGCCGGAGCAAGCGGGCCGCGCCCGCCTTCGCCAAGGGGGCTTCGGCGTGGCATCCTTCAGTGCTCCGCTTGCGAAGGATGGTGGAGCCAGGCGGGATCGAACCGCCGACCTCTTGCATGCCATGCAAGCGCTCTCCCAGCTGAGCTATGGCCCCGAAATCAGGTCTCTTCTTCGTCCGCGACGTCCCCGATGATGTCGGTAACGTCCGCGTCGCCTTCCTCCTGCTCTTCGATGAAGGCATCCGCGTCGAGCGCGGGATCGATCTCGATCTCTTCGCCTTCGGCCGCCTCGCCTTCCGCCGGTTTGGCTCCCGTGGCTTCCGCGTCGGCTTCTTCAAGCGAAACGAATTCGGCGTCCGCGGTCTCCGGCGCTACGACTTCCGGTTCCGCGACAGGCGCGCGGGCTCCCGCCGCCGCTGCGGGTTCCGGCCGTGCGCGCGACGATACCGGCGCGACCACGAAAACAGTTTCACATTTTGGGCAAAGGATCGGCGTCTTGCTCAAGTCGTAGAACTTCGCGCCGCAATTGCCGCATAGGCGCTTGGTGCCGAGATCGGGTTTAGCCAAGGTCCGGAATCCTTAAGCGGTCTGGAAAATCGGTGCTTCACTTGGCGAGTTGCGTTGGCCCTGTCAATAGCGCCGGAAGGGCCATTTGCGTGGCCCGCAAGCCAGCCCGGATGACGGGTCACGCCGGCACATGCTAGGGACGGCGGCAATTTCATTGGACAGCCCCACCGTGAACACCGCCGCGCCTTCTCCGCTTGCCGCCACCCCCGGCCGCCCGCTCTCGGGCCGCGTGCGCGTGCCCGGGGACAAGTCCATCTCCCACCGCGCCCTGATCTTCGGCGCGCTGACCGCCGGGGAAACACGGATCAGCGGCCTGCTCGAAGGTGAGGATGTGCTCAATACCGGCAAAGCCATGCGGATGCTGGGCGCCAAGGTGGAACGGCTGGGCGAAGGCATCTGGAGCGTTCATGGGGTGGGCATCGGCGGCTTCCAGGAGCCTGCCGGCCTGCTCGATCTCGGAAACTCGGGCACCGGCTGCCGGCTGGTCCTCGGAGCGGTCGCGGGTTCCCCGATCACCGCCACCTTCGATGGTGACGCCAGCCTGCGCAAGCGCCCGATGCAGCGCGTGCTCGATCCGCTGCAACGCATGGGCGCGCGCGTGCTTTCCGCCGCCGAAGGCGGACGGCTGCCGGTGACGCTGAAGGGCGCCGCCGATCCGATCCCGATCGTCTACGAATCTCCGGTGCCATCCGCGCAGCTTAAATCCGCCGTCCTGCTGGCGGGCCTGGCGGCGCCGGGCGCGACCACGATCATCGAGACCGAAGCGACCCGTGACCACACCGAGCGCATGTTGAAGCATTTCGGCGCCACGGTGCGCGTGGAGCGTCACGGCGAGCATGGCCGCCGCATTACGCTCACCGGTCAGCCGGAGCTTGAACCGGCGCCGGTCGTCGTGCCTGCCGATCCGTCGTCGGCCGCATTCCCGCTGGTTGCCGCATTGATCGTGCCGGGATCGGACGTGATCGTGGAAGGCGTGATGACCAATGCGTTGCGGGCCGGCCTGCTGACAACGCTGCGCGAGATGGGCGCCGCCATCGAGATACTGGCCACCCGCGACGAAGGCGGCGAGGAGGTTACCGATCTGCGGGTCCGTGCCTCGGGTTTGCGCGGCGTCGACGTGCCGCCAGAACGCGCGCCGACCATGATCGATGAATATCCCATCCTCGCGGTGGCCGCGGCTTTCGCCGAGGGGGTCACCCGGATGCGCGGCTTGAAGGAACTGCGGGTGAAGGAATCCGACCGGCTGGCCGCCACCGCCGAGATGTTGCGGGTCAACGGCGTCACCGTGGAGATCGACGGCGACGACTTGATCGTGCAGGGGCGCGGCCGCCCGGTGGGCGGCGGTCTCGTCGCGACCCATATGGATCACCGCATGGCCATGTCGGCCCTTGTGATGGGCCTCGCGGCCGAGAAAGCGGTCGCCGCCGACGACACCGCCTTCATCGCCACCAGCTTTCCCAGCTTCATTCCCATGATGCGCGGATTGGGAGCGGATTTTTCATGATCATCGCTCTCGATGGACCGGCGGCTTCGGGCAAAGGCACGCTCGGCAAGAAGCTCGCCGCCCATATGGGGTATGCCCATCTCGATACCGGGCTGCTGTATCGCGCGGTGGCGAAGACGCTGATGGACGCCGGTCATCCTTATGACGACGTGGCGCATGCGGTGGCGGCAGCCAAGGCGCTCGATCCCGCGCGTTTCGGTGAAGCTGCGTTGAAAAGCCATGCGGTGGGAGATGCCGCCTCGATCGTGTCAGCGATTCCCGACGTGCGCGCGGTGCTCGTCGTGTTTCAGCGGCGGTTCGCCGCCACGCCGCCCGGCGCCGTGCTGGACGGACGCGATATCGGCACGGTGATCTGTCCCCATGCGGACGTGAAGATTTTCGTCACGGCCTCACCTGAAATCCGCGCCCGCCGCCGTGCGCGCGAGTTCGTGCTGCAAGGTCAGTCTGTCGATGAAGCGGCGGTGCTCGCCGATATCCTGCGCCGCGATGAGCGCGACCGCACGCGCGCCGTAGCTCCCATGAAGCCTGCCGCGGACGCGCATGTACTCGACACCACGGATCTGGATATCGACGCGGCGTTCAAGGCGGCTCTCGAACTCGTCGAGCACGCGCGGCGCAAGCTCGTGTAGCTTGATTAGCTGCAAGGCCCGAGCGGACCGATCGGCCCGCGGCGGCCCTGGAGCTTGAAAACGTAATGATCGCGCTTTGAGTTTGGGCCGGAACGGATGGAGATGGGCGGAAGCTGTGTCACGCTTGCATAAAAACGCTCAAGCCGCGGCACAAGGGAGCAGCCGGAGACGAACAGCACGGGCTCCGCCGCCGTATCTTTGAGCGCCTGGGTCATCTCGAATTGATTGCCCTGCGATCCAATCACGGGCCACGCCACCACCGCACGTGGTTCGTTTCTCAGATAGTAAGTCAGCGCAGCGATGGCGGGCCGGCCCTCTGCCGCCACCGTCGGCGTGCCCGCCGCTCGTGCCGCCTCGGCTGCTTTCTCGCCAAGCCCGTGCCAGCCGAGAGTGCGCTCATAGAGGTCCGCGCTGCGGCCTAGCGCGGGCACGGTGATGCGATCGGCATAGGCGTCGCCCACCAGCATCGCGGCCTGTACGAACAGGCCTAAGGCGAGAGTCGCCATGAGCCAGCGTCGATTGCCGAGCCTGATCCACCAAGCCACCACCAGCACGGTCAGGGACAACAGAGCCGGCGCCGCCCAATTCGCATTGGCGCCGCGCACCACGGAGAACGCCGCGACGAGAGCAAGGGGCGGAATGGCGAAGGCCAGCATGAGCCGGTCCGCGCGGCCGAGCTGCGCATTACGCGCGCGAAATAGAATGACGAGGAAGGCTGCGAACAAGAAAGGTCCCACCACGCCGAATTGCGAGGCAATGAAGATGAGGGCCTCGAGCGGCCTGAAGCGCAGGCCCGCGCCGGCGATGTTATCCCCGGTATGCTTCAAGGTGACGAACTCATTCGCCAGATTCCAGTAGATGTTCGGCGACAGGATCAACAACGCCGTCATGACGGCGAGCCATGTTTGCGGCCGCCTCAGCACGACGCGCGCATCCCGGTCCAACCACCCCGCGCAAATCGCGCCGAGCGCGAAATAAATCATCGCGTATTTGGCGAGCAGCCCCAGCCCAAGCGAAACACCGAGCGCAGCAGCCCAGCGCCAATCGGGCCCGCGCAAGAGCTTCACATAAGCCAGCAGCGCGACCGCCCAAAAGAAGAGAAGTGGAACGTCGGTCGTGATGATGCGTGTGGAAAAAACGACGCCGGGGAGAAGCGCGACGGTCAGCGCCGACCAGAAAGCTGTCTCTCGGTCATAAAGCTCGTCGGAGAGGGCATAAATGGCGAGGCTTGTTCCCAGATAGAACAGCGGCGACGCCGTGCGCACGCAGGCCTCGCCGCTGCCGCATACATGCTCCGATGCCGCGATGATCCAGGCGAGCAGCGGCGGCTTGGAGAAATAGCCGAAAGCAAGATCGCGCGACCAAGCCCAGTACTGCGCTTCGTCGAAGTAGAAATCGACCACCGTGATATGCAGGCCGACGATCCGCACGATGGTGAGCGCGACGAGCAGAATGAGCGCAAGCTGAAAGCTCGGCGCAGCCGGGGAGCGGGTCGATGCGGGGCTGAGCGTGACCATGCGGGAATCAGTTCTGGCGCGGGCGCTGGAACATCAAAGCATACATCCCCCAAAGGATCAGCACGCTGATCAGCGCGCCGAACAGGACATCGGTCAGGAAATGCGCCCCCATTGCCATGCGGGAAAGGCCGGTGGTGACGGCGAATACCGCCGCGGCGCCCATGGCCGCGATACGCCAGGGCGGCGGCGCCAGCATGGCCGGCCCAAACATCCAGGCGGCGGTGGAGGCTTCGCCGGATGCGAAGGAGCAGTTGCGGCCGCATTGCCCGCCGGGGTTCCACCAGTTCACATAGGGCTTGTCGCCGCCGAATTCGGTGACCTGGGCCGGCCTGGGCCGGTGCCAGTGATCCTTGAGCACGACGTTCACCAGCAATCCGGGTCCCAAAGCAAGGCTGCCGACAAGGAAGATCGCAACACGGCCTGGCACATTCAGCCGGACCCGTGGCAGGAATTTTGTCGTCAGCGCCGCGATGACGAAGCCAACAGAGGTGATGATGCTGACATAGCCGTGATCGCGCAGCATCGTCAGATAAGGATGGGCCCCCGCGGGGAAGCGCCGGGTCGCCGGATCGAAAAACAGGCGCGCGATTTCCAGGTCGATGGCAGGCCCGGCCAGCGAAACGACGGTCGCGGCGGCAACGAGTCCCACCAGTAGGCCGGTAATCATCCGCACGCGGCAGCTCCATCGAGAGGTCGCCGCTATCCGGCGCGGGGCGACCATACGGTCAAGGATTCGCCCTGTGAAGGACGCCCGCCGGCCCGGCGGAGGAGGGTGCAGCTTGGCCGCGCCCTTGCCCCGGCCTGCTGCTTTGGCTATATCCCGCCGGTCCGGACCGCCATCGATCCATCGAGGCCGCCCGAGCGAGGCCGGAGGCGCGGCAGACCGCGCATCCGTTGTGGAGGATCAGCCTCGCGCGTGCCGCTTCCGGCGCCGGACATGAACCATCGTTCCGATCGCTCGGTTACGTGCCGAGGCGCCGGCATGCGGGCTTTATCCGCCCCATTACCGGCGTTTGCCGAAGGTCTGCGGGACCTTCGGGCCGGGTTATCGAAACGCCCTTTTCATCAGTTCGGCGCTACCCGCGACCAGGAGAGTTCATGGCTGCTACCGCTTCATCCGCGCCGACGCGCGAAGACTTCGCTGCGATGCTTGATGAGTCATTCACCACCGGCAACCTCCAGGAAGGGGCCGTCATCAAGGGTACCGTCGTAGGCATTGAAAAGGACCTCGCCGTCATCGACGTGGGGCTCAAGACCGAAGGCCGGGTAGCGCTTCGGGAATTCGCCGGCCCGGGCCGGCAGAACGAGATCAAGATCGGCGACATCGTCGAAGTCTATCTGGAGCGCGTCGAGAACGCGCTCGGCGAGGCGGTGCTTTCGCGCGACAAGGCGCGGCGTGAGGAAAGCTGGGGCAAGCTCGAAACCGCGTTCAAGAACAACGAAAAAGTGTCGGGCGTCATCTTCAATCAGGTCAAGGGCGGCTTCACGGTCGATCTCGACGGCGCGGTGGCCTTCCTGCCCCGCTCGCAGGTCGATATCCGCCCGATCCGCGACGTCGGCCCGCTGATGAATCAGCCGCAGCCGTTCCAGATCCTGAAAATGGATCGCCGCCGCGGCAACATCGTCGTCTCCCGCCGCACCGTGCTGGAAGAGACCCGCGCCGAGCAGCGCCAGGAATTGGTGCAGAACCTCGAAGAGGGCCAGGTCATCGACGGCGTGGTGAAGAACATCACCGACTACGGCGCCTTCGTGGACCTCGGCGGCATCGACGGCCTGCTGCATGTCACCGACATTGCCTGGCGGCGCGTCAATCACCCGACCGAGGTGCTCAACATCGGCCAGCAGGTGAAGGTCAAGATCATCAAGATCAACCACGAGACCCACCGCATCTCGCTCGGCATGAAGCAATTGCTGGACGATCCGTGGCAGGGCATCGAGGGCAAGTATCCGGTCGCCGCGCGCCTGAAGGGCCGCGTCACCAACATCACCGACTACGGCGCCTTCGTGGAACTAGAGCCCGGCATCGAAGGCCTCATCCACGTCTCAGAGATGTCGTGGACCAAGAAGAACGTGCACCCCGGCAAGATCGTCTCCACCTCCCAGGAGGTCGAGGTTCAGGTGCTCGAAGTCGATCCGGTCAAGCGGCGTATCTCGCTCGGCCTGAAACAGACCACGCGCAACCCGTGGGAAGTCTTCGTCGAGAAATATCCCAAGGATTCGATTGTCGAGGGTGAGGTCAAGAACAAGACCGAGTTCGGCCTGTTCCTCGGCCTCGACGGCGACGTGGACGGCATGGTGCATCTCTCCGACCTGGACTGGAAACGGCCGGGCGAGCAGGTCATCGAGGAGTACAAGAAGGGCGACAAGGTCAAGGCGCAGGTGCTGGACGTCGATGTCGAGAAGGAGCGCATCTCGCTCGGCATCAAGCAGCTCCAGGGCACTGATCCGATGGACAGCGCCGCGGCCGGCGAGCTGAAGAAGGGCGCCGTGGTTACCTGCGAGGTAACCGAGGTGAAGGAATCCGGCCTCGAAGTGAATATCGTCGGGACCGACCTCGCCGCCTTCGTCAAGCGCACCGAGCTTGCGCGTGACCGCTCCGAGCAGCGCGCGGAACGCTTTTCCGTCGGCCAGAAATTCGATGGCCGCGTGACGCAGTTCGACCGCAAGACTCGTAAGGTCGCGGTATCGATCAAGGCGCTGGAAGTGGCCGAGGAAAAGGAAGCCATCGCGCAATACGGCTCCTCCGATTCCGGCGCATCGCTCGGCGATATTCTGGGCGCGGCGCTCAAGCAGCGCGCCGAAGCGCCGGAAAAAGCCGACGACAAGTAACCAGCGCGCCGGCGGGGCAACCCCCGTCGGCCGCCACCCTCACGATCCGTTGAGCCGTCGACCGCCGGGCCGCCATTGACCGCGCCGCCCGGCGGCGTACTGTCCGGCGAATCTCTGCGCATGATCCGGCGAAGTGGGAACCGGTTCGCCGATAAGATCATGCGCTAAGTTAACACGTTAGCGCATGATCGGACGCAAAACCGGTACCCACTTTTGCTGATCGCGCGCTTGAGGGGAGCCACGGCCCATGTCGCTCGATGCCGATCACATCGTCGACCGCCGCCGGATGCGGCGCAAACTTACATTCTGGCGCATTTTTGCGATCGCGCTCGCCATCGCAGGCATTTTCGGTCTCGTTTCGGCGCTCAGTTCCCCCGACAGCAAATTCGCGGCGGCGACCGGTCCCTATATCGCCCGCGTGTCGATCGAAGGTCTCATCCGCACCGACCGCGAGCGCGTCGAAGCGCTCGAGAAGCTCGGCCGCTCGTCTTACGCAAAGGCGGTTGTCGTTCACGTCAACAGCCCCGGCGGCACCACTGCCGGATCCGAGCAGCTTTACGATGCCCTGAAACGGCTCAAAGAGCAGAAGCCGATCGTCGTCGTGGTTGATGGCTTGGCGGCGTCCGGCGGTTATATCGCGGCGCTGGCCTCGGATTACATCGTGGCGCAAAGCTCGGCGCTGGTGGGGTCCATCGGCGTGCTGTTCCAGTATCCGAACTTCACCGAGCTGATGAAAACCGTGGGCGTCAGCGTCGAATCCATCAAGTCTTCGCCGCTCAAGGCGGCTCCCGATCCGTTCGAGCCGACCACGCCAGCGGCCCGCGCCGCCGTCGAGTCGTTGGTCCTGGACGCCTATGCGTGGTTCCGCGATCTTGTCCGCGACAACCGCAAGCTAGAGGGCGCGGACCTCGAACGTGTCGCCGACGGACGCGTCTTCAGCGGCCGGCAAGGTCTCGAACTCAAGCTTCTCGACGAGCTTGGAGAGGAAAAAGAGGCGCTCGCCTGGCTTGCGAGAGCAAAAAACATCGATCCGAAGCTGCCGGTCCGGGACTATGAGCTGCAATCCAAATTTCGCGATCTGCCGTTTCTGCATGTCGCGGCGGTCAGCACGCTAGAGGCGGTAGGCATGACGGCGCTGGCACGCCGGATCGAGGACTGGGGCACCGTGCGGGCAATCGAGCGGCTCAACCTTGACGGTCTCTTGGCGCTTTGGCACCCTTCGCTCAACTGAACGGCAGGGCATGTATGGTCCTCGGGCGCGGAGGGGCGCGTTCGAGGGCTGATTTTCGTAAAATGCAATCCTCAGCTCAGTGGGCGCTATGTCAATGATCAAATCCGAGCTGGTGCAGCGTATTTCCGCGCAAAATCCGCACCTCTATCAGCGCGACGTCGAAAATATCGTCAACGCCATCCTCGGTGAGATCGTCAGCGCCATGGCGCGCGGTGACCGGGTCGAGCTGCGCGGCTTCGGCGCCTTCTCGGTGAAGAGCCGCCCGGCGCGCACCGGCCGGAACCCGCGCACCGGCGCGCATGTCTCGGTCGAAAAGAAATCCGTGCCCTTTTTCAAGACCGGCAAGGAAATGCGCGAGCGCCTCAACCGCGAGGACGCGGGCTAATTTCGTGTCCCGGACGAGCGGCGGCGAGCATAGCGAGCCGTAGCGACGATCCGGGATCCAGGAGAAATGCCGCGTAGCGGCTAAATTGATTACCAACGGCGCGACCGCTTAAGACGGTCATGAACGTTCATGGCGGAAGGATTTTTCGTTTACATCCTTGCTAGCCAGCGGAACGGAACGCTCTACATAGGCGTAACCAACAATCTTGGCCGCCGCATCAGCGAGCACAAGGCCAAAGCAGTCCCCGGCTTCACGCGGAGATATGGCGTGGATAGGCTCGTATATGTCGAAGGATATTCCTCGGTACTGGAGGCGCGGGCCAGAGAAGGCGTGCTGAAAAGGTGGCGCCGGGCTTGGAAGCTGCAACTGATTGAGAAGGATAATCCGGAATGGCGAGACCTTTCCGGTGATCTCTAGCCTCGTGTCCCGGCCGCAGCGCGCAATACGAAGTGTTGCGCTACAGACACGGGACTCAGATGCTATGTACAAATAATATGGGTCCCGGATCAGCGGTGCACCACCTTGTGCTGCACCGCATCCGGGACACAGAAACAGGCTGATTATGATCCGCAAGCTCACCACGGCTCTTATCCTTGTGCCGCTCGCGACCATCCTCGTCGCCTTCGCGGTCGCCAACCGGCAGACGGTGGTGGTGTCGTTCGATCCTTTCGACACGGTAAATCCCGCCTACGCGGCCACACTGCCGCTGTTCGTACTCATCTTCGTCCTGGTGATCTTCGGGGTCATCCTGGGAGGTGCGGCGGCCTGGTTCGGGCAAATGCGATGGCGCTGGGCCGCACGCCGGGCTGAAAGCGAAAACCGCGACCTGCGGCTGGAGAACGACCTGCTCAAGCGGCAGCTTGGTGACAGCCAGCCATCTCGCCTTGCGCCGCCGCCGGCTCCGCCCGTGTCGCCGCGCTCCCCGGTGGAATAGGCCCCGCTAACCGCAGCCCCTTGTAGGGCAAGACAAAACGCCCGATCCGGGGTAGAACCCGCCCGGTAAAGGACGCAGCGGAAATCATGGCTCTTTTGGTCAAAATTTGCGGCTTGAAGACCCCCCAGGCGCTCGACGTGGCGCTGGAGGCGGGGGCCGACCAGGTCGGCTTCGTCTTCTTTCCGCCTTCGCCGCGCAACCTCGGCTATGAGGCGGCGCGGGCGCTCGGCCAGCGCGTCAAGGGCCGCGCCGGCAAGGTGGCGCTGACCGTCGACGCCACCGACGAGATGCTGGGCGAAATCGTAGAATCATTGCAGCCGGACATGCTTCAGCTCCACGGCACGGAAACGCCCGAGCGAGTCGTGGCCATTCGCACGCGGTTCGGCCTGCCGGTGATGAAGGCCCTGCCCATTTCCGAGCGCGCCGACCTGTCGCCCATCCGCATCTACGCCAACATCGCCGACCGGCTGATCTTCGACGCGCGCGCGCCGAAGGAAGCGACCCGGCCCGGCGGCCTCGGCAAGCCGTTCGACTGGCGGCTGCTGGAGAACGTCGACCCGGGCGTGCCCTTCATGCTCTCGGGCGGGCTGGATGTCGGCAATGTCGCCGATGCGCTGGCGATCACCCGCGCGCCCGGCGTGGATGTGTCCTCCGGCGTCGAGCGCGCGCCCGGTGAGAAAGATCCCGACAAGATCCGCGCTTTCGTGCGCGCGGCGCGCGTAGCCGCCGCCGCGAGCGCTTCTTCTTCACCTCTCCCCGGCGGGGAGGGAGCCAGCCCTCGGGCTCCGACCCGAGGGTCGCCTGCGCGCAGCGCGGGCGGGTGAGGGGGTTTCATGCGGAGCGAACAAAAAATTTGTCATTCCGGGGCGCACGCGTCAGCGTGCGAACCTGGAATCCAGAAACACGTACTGAGTTGCCATCCGGATTCCGGGTCCGGCGCCGTGCGCCATCCCGGAATGACGATGAAAGGCCGCGTATTCGCATGAGTGCCCGTAACCCAAGACCCAATTCCTTCCGCTCCGGCCCGGACGAGGGCGGCCATTACGGCATGTTCGGCGGCCGCTTTGTCGCCGAGACGCTGATGCCGCTCATTCTGGAGCTGGAGAAGGCCTATGCCGCGGCCAAGGCCGATCCCGCCTATCAGAAGGAGATGGATGGCTATCTCGCGCATTACGTCGGCCGGCCGAGCCCGCTGTATTTCGCCGAGCGGCTGACCGAACATCTTGGCGGCGCGAAAATCTATCTCAAGCGCGAGGAGCTCAATCACACCGGCTCGCACAAGGTGAACAACGTCCTCGGCCAGATTCTTCTGGCACGCCGTATGGGCAAGAAGCGGATCATCGCCGAGACCGGAGCGGGAATGCACGGCGTCGCCACGGCGACGCTCTGTGCGCGCTTCGGGCTGGAATGCATCGTCTACATGGGCTCCGTGGACGTGGAGCGGCAGAAGGCCAACGTCTTCCGCATGCACATGCTCGGCGCCAAGGTGGTGCCGGTGGAGGCCGGATCGAAGACGCTCAAAGATGCGATGAACGACGCGCTGCGCGACTGGGTGACGAATGTGGAGAACACGTTCTATTGCATCGGCACGGTGGCCGGGCCGCATCCCTATCCGATGATGGTGCGCGATTTTCAATCGATCATCGGCCGCGGGACGCGGGAGCAACTCCAAAAGGCGGAAGGGCGGCTGCCGGATTCGCTGGTCGCCTGCATCGGCGGCGGTTCCAACGCCATGGGGCTGTTTCATCCGTTCCTCGACGAGCCGTCGGTGGAAATGTATGGCGTGGAGGCGGCGGGTCACGGGCTCTCCACCGGATTGCATGCGGCCTCGATCGAAGGCGGCCGACCGGGCGTGCTGCACGGCAACCGTACTTATTTGCTGATGGATGACGACGGCCAGATCAAAGATGCGCATTCGATCTCGGCGGGGCTCGATTATCCCGGCGTCGGGCCGGAGCATTCCTGGCTGCACGATATGGGCCGCGTGACCTACCTCGGCGCGACCGACGAGGAAGCGCTCAACGCCTTCCAACTGCTTTCCAAGCTCGAGGGCATCATCCCCGCGCTCGAACCTGCGCATGCCATCGCCAAGGTCTTGGAACTCGCGCCGCAAAAGCCGAAGGACCACCTGATGGTCGTCAATCTCTCCGGCCGCGGCGACAAGGATTTGCATTCGGTAGCCGATCACCTCGGAACAAAGATCGCATGACGGCCATGATGAATGAATCAGCGGCACGCACGGTCGGCTCCCTCCCCCCTTGTGGGGGAGGGTTGGGGAGGGGGGTAAGCTGCGCGCGTTGGAGTTTGCGGTTTACCCCCCTCCCGGCCGCTTCGCGGCCGACCTCCCCCGCAAGGGGGGAGGTGTCAAGAAACCTGGCCGATCATCTCGGAGGCAAGCTGTGAGCTTGTTTTCTCAGGGCTCGGAAAAAACCCGCATCGATAAGCGCTTCGCGGCGCTGAAAGAGGAAGGCCGCCCGGCGCTGGTCACTTTCGTCACGGCCGGCGATCCCGATACCGCGACGTCGCTCGCGATCCTGCGCGCGCTGCCGGCGGCGGGCGCGGACATCATCGAGATCGGCGTGCCGTTCAGCGATCCGATGGCGGACGGCCCCACCATTCAGGCGTCGTCCCAGCGCGCGCTGAAAGCGGGCCAGACGTTGAAGAAGACGCTGGAGATGGTGCGCAGCTTCCGCCATGCCGACGCCGACACGCCGATCGTACTGATGGGTTATTACAATCCGATCTACATCTATGGCGTCGATCGCTTCCTCGACGATGCCAAAGCCGCCGGGGTCGATGGCCTTATCGTCGTCGATCTGCCGCCGGAGGAAGACGCTGAACTCTGCCTGCCGGCGCTGAAGGCAGGCCTGAGCTTTATCCGCCTCGCCACGCCAACGACAGACGATAAACGATTGCCTGCGGTGCTCGCGAACACGTCCGGCTTTGTCTATTACGTCTCCATCACCGGCATCACGGGCGTCGCGACGCCGGACGCGAACCGGGTCGGTCAGGCGGTCGCGCGCATCAAGCGCCACACCAAGCTTCCGGTCGCCGTGGGTTTCGGCGTGAAGACCGCGGAACAAGCGCGCACGCTGGCGCAAGGCGCTGATGGCGTGGTGGTCGGCTCGGCTCTGGTGGAGGCGCTGCGGGCGACTTTGGACGCGAACGGTAAGGCGACAGGAGGCACCGTCAAGGCGGTCACCGACCTCGTGGGGCAGCTTGCCGCCGGGGTGCGTAGCGCCAAGCGCGTGGCTGCGGAGTAAACTTTCTTCCCCTCTCCCCTTGAGGGAGAGGGTGGGTCGCCGCAGACAAGTTTACGCAGTCTGCGCAAGCTTGACTGCGCTGCGAAGCGAAGGCGAGCCGGGTGAGGGGTCGGACCGTCGTCAATTGCTGCGCTGCTGACCCCTCACCCGCCTCGCTGCCTTCGGCTGCTCGGCACCCTCTCCCACAAGGGGAGAGGGTGTTAACCTGACAGCGGCATGCTTAGATTAAGAATAGGCTTTCGGAGTTTTTTGCATGAACTGGATCTCCAATGTCGTGCGGCCGAAGATCCGCAACATCCTCAAGCGCGAGGTGCCGGAGAATCTTTGGATCAAGTGTCCGGAAACCGGGCAGCTCGTCTTCTACAAGGACGTGGAGGCGAACCAGTTCGTCATCCCTGAATCCAATTACCACATGCGCATGGGCGCGACGGCGCGGCTGAAGTCGATGTTCGACGGGGAGACCTGGTTCGACATCGCCGTTCCCGAAGTCCCAACCGATCCGCTGAAGTTCCGTGACGAACGCAAATACATCGACCGGCTGAAGGATGCCCGCACCAAGACCGGCATGAATGACGCCGTCAAAGTCGGCTACGGCAAGCTCGAAGGGCTTCCCGTTGTCATTGCCGTGCAGGATTTCGATTTCATAGGCGGCTCGCTCGGCATGGCGGCGGCGGAAGCGGTGATCAAGGGATTCGAGAAGGCGGTGGAGAAGGGCACGCCCTTTGTCATGTTCGCGGCCTCCGGCGGCGCGCGCATGCAGGAAGGCATCCTGTCGCTGATGCAGCTTCCGCGCACCACGGTCGCCGTGCAAATGCTGCGCGAGGCGAAGAAGCCCTACATCGTCGTGCTGACCAACCCCACCACCGGCGGCGTGACGGCGTCCTATGCCATGCTCGGCGACGTGCATATCGCGGAGCCGGGCGCGCTCGTCGGCTTCGCGGGGCCGCGCGTGATCGAGCAGACCATCCGCGAAAAGCTGCCCGAGGGATTCCAGCGCGCCGAATATCTCAAGGACCACGGCATGGTGGATATGGTGGTCCATCGCCACCAACTGCGGTCGACCGTTGCCACGCTGTGCCGGATATTGACTAAGGCTCCCACGCGCGAGCCCGCCGGCACCATGCCGGTGCCGGCTCAGCAAGCGATGCCTGCGTCCGCTGTCGGCGCGGATGGTGCGTCGCCTGCGACCGCCTAACGCGACCCGTGAGTGAGATCGACGCCACCGTTGCGCGGCTCTTGGCGCTGCATCCCAAGCTGATCGATCTTTCGCTCGATCGCATGTGGCGCATCCTGGTCCGGCTCGGCCATCCGGAGCGGAAGCTGCCGCTCGTGATTCATGTCGCGGGGACCAACGGCAAAGGCTCGGTGATCGCCTTCATGCGCGCCATGCTGGAAGCCGCGGGCAAGCGCGTGCATGTTTACACCTCGCCGCATCTGGTGCGCTTCAACGAGCGCTTTCGTTTAGCGGGAGAATTGGTTTCCGACGAAGAATTGCAGGACGCGCTGGCGGAATGCGAGCGCGCCAACGCGGGTGAGCCGATCACCGTCTTCGAGATCACCACCGCGGCGGGCCTGCTGCTGTTCTCGCGCCATCCGGCCGACATATTGCTGCTGGAAGTGGGCCTGGGCGGACGGCTGGACGCCACCAATGTGATCGAAAAGCCGCTCGCCACCGTCATCACGCCGATCTCGCTCGACCATGCCGAATATCTCGGCGACAGCATCGACCAGATCGCCGCGGAAAAAGCCGGGATCATCAAGGAAGGCGTGCCGGTCATCGCCGGCCCGCAGCAGCGCGACGTCCTATCAGTGATCGAACGGCAGGCCGCGCGTCTTGGGGCCCCGGTCCGGATCGCGGGAGAAGAGTGGACCGCCAGCGAGGAGCGCGGCCGTCTTGTTTTTCAGGACGAGGACCGCCTGCTCGACCTGCCGGCGCCCAAGCTGCATGGGCGGCATCAATTCGACAACGCGGGTCTCGCCGTCGCGGCGCTGCGCGCCGTCCCGCAGCTCAAGCTGACGGATGCGGCGTTTGAAAAGGGCGTCGTGAATGCCGAATGGCCGGCCCGCATGCAGCGGCTCTCGCATGGCCGGCTGCCGGCGCTTGCGCCGCCGGGCAGCGAGCTATGGCTCGACGGCGGCCACAATCCCGACGGCGGCCGCGTTATCGCCGCCGCCATCGCCGATCTGGAAGAGCGCGTGCCGCGCCCGCTGGTGCTCATCGCCGGGATGCTGGCGAACAAGGATTGCGAAGGCTTCCTGCGCAATTTCGCCGGGCTCGCCCGCCGCATCATCGCAGTGCCGATCCCCAATCAGAAGAATGGATTGCCGCCCGATGTGATCGCCGATACCGCGCGCGCCGTCGGCATTCCGTCAACGAGCCGCGACAGCATCGAGGCGGCGCTTGAGGCGGTGCGCAAGCTCGATCTCGAACCGCCCCCGCGCATCCTTATCACCGGGTCGCTTTATCTCGCGGGCGCGGTGCTGGCGGCGAATGGGACGGTGCCGGAGTGAATGTCGTCATGGCCGGGCTTGTCCCGGCCATCTCGATAAGGGGGCCGGTGCCTCTCTAAACGAGATCACCGGGTCTCGCGCCTTTGGCGCGGCCCGGTGATGACGAGCAAAACGAAACCTTCACACCGCCGCGGTGATCCACTGTTCCAGCTTCGCCTTCGGCTGGGCGCCAACCTGCCGCGAGGCAAGCTCGCCGTTCTTGAACAGCATGAGCGTCGGGATCGACATGATGCCGTATTTCGCCGCGGTGGCGGGGTTCTCGTCAACGTTGAGCTTGACGATGGTCACCTTGCCGTTAAGCGCGGTGGAAATCTCTTCCAGCGCGGGCGCGATCTGGCGGCAAGGGCCGCACCATTCCGCCCAGAAATCGACCACGACCGGGCCGCTGGCCTTCAGCACGTCATTCTCGAAACTCGAATCGGACACCTTGCCAACGGCCATTGGGGAATTCCTCGATGTTGGGGCGAATCTGACGCCTTGTGGGAAGCGTGAACGTAGGAATGAGGGGCGGGAGCGTCAAGGCGTCTTGAGGAGAACGGAGGCGAGTGCTGCGTCCAGCGCGGGGCTGGGAATCTCTACAATATCAGGCCCTTCCGTCCATACGATGGCCGCCCGGACCGGCCGGTTAGGATAAAGTCGGGCGAGCACGGCGCGGTAGAGCGCAAGCTGCGTCACATAGGCTTCGGGCGGCTCCTGGGGAACGGGACGGTTGGTCTTGTAGTCGCCGATCAGGACGGCATCGGCCGTGACGGCGAGACGATCCACTTGGCCAGAGATCAGACGATTATCGATGCGCCCGACGATGGGAACCTCCGCGCGGCTGCCCGGCGCGAACAAGGGAGCGAAGCGCGGATCGTCGAGCAGGGCGCACACTTGAGCGATGATTGCTTCGTATTCGGCCGTGGTGAAATTTCTGGCATTGCGCACGAGATAGCGTTGCGCAGCCTCGGTGCGGCGCTCGCGCGGAATATCCGGCAGCGATTGCATCAGCCGGTGCACGAGGTTGCCGCGGACTTTCGCTCTCTCCCCATTGCGTTCTGGCTGTTCCCTCCCCCCTTGAGGGGGAGGGTTAGGGAGGGGGGTAGAAGTCTGCGCCGGCGTTCGTTGCTTACCCCCCTCCCGATCAACACCGGCAAGCCGGCGTTGATCGACCTCCCCCTCAAGGGGGGAGGTAACAAAGATATTCGCCTGCGGTTCATTGGTTTCTTCGAATGCGCCCGATGGAGAAATCATCATCAGAGCAGGCTTGTCGCGCGGCGCATCTTGCGTGAGCCATGCCGGAGTCTTGAGCGCGCTTGGCTCCGCCGCTTGCTCCACTTGTTTGATGCTTGGCTCTTCCGGCGCCGATTTCTGATACCGCCACACCATCCCGTCGCCATCGTCCGCGGGTGCCTCGACAGCAAGCGGCGACAGTGCATCGAACACGAGTTCATACCAGCAGCCGTCCGGCTTCTTGTTGACGCCCTCGGTGCCGCAGATGATCAGCCGCTGCGCCGCCCGCGTCATGGCGACATAAAGGAGCCGCCGGTATTCGTCTTGCGCCGCGCGGCGCGCCTTCTCGCGCGCCTGCTCCATCGGCCCGACATCGGCGGCCTTGGCTGCGGCCCAGACCAGGCGCGGGGGCGTATCCGGTGCGGCGTTATCGGGAGGCAGCGCCAGCAGGCGCGGGTCGCGCGGGCCGGTTGGGCGTGTCGTTGTGTCCGCGAGGATGACGATCGGCGCTTCCAGGCCTTTTGCGCCATGCACGGTCATCACCCGCACCTCGTCGCGCGCCATCTCCATGTCGCGCTTTATTTCCGCGCGCGCGCCGCGCAACCAGGCAACAAATCCTTGCAGCGAGGGAGTCTCACGGCTTTCGTAGTCAAGCGCGAGATTGAGGAACTCGTCGAGGGCGTCGGCGGCTTCATGGCCAAGCCTTGTGAGGAATTGCTTGCGTCCACCCGCGCCAAGAAGCCCGGCATAGAAGGCAAACGGCGTTTCACGCCGCGCCGCCTGCTCAAGGCGCTCAAGGCGCGCCGTTGCCTCCGCAAACAGCGGATCGTCACCTGATTTAGCGGTGAGCGCCGCGCGCAGCGACGTCTTGCGATCCCATGCGATGTGGAAGAGTTGCTCGTCGGAAAAGCCGAATAGCGGGCTGCGCAGCGCCGTTGCCAAGGCGAGATCGTCATCGGACAGCAGCAGCGCGTCGGCCAGCACCATCAGGTCCATGACCGCGATGTGATCGGTCAGCCCCAGCCGGTCGGCGCCGGCCACCGGAATCTCCGCGTTCTTCAGCGCGCGGATGATCGCCTCGAACAGCGGCCCGCGCTGGCGCACGAGGATCAACATCTCGCCGGGCCGTGCGCCGCGCTGCTGCCAGATGCCGATGGTCTTTGCGATCTTCGCCGCCAGCCGCACCTGCGGGCTGGTCTCGGTGACATTGTCGAAGGGCGCATCCCAGCCTTCGATCTCGCGCGCCTGATCGGGCTTGAACAGCGGCCAGATTTCAACAAGGCCGGGCGCCGCGCCCGGCAATGACTCGTGCGGCGGTATGCCGGCCTCGTCCGACGTGACGCTGACAAAAACCTCGCGGGCGCCGAATACCTGGTCGACCGAACCGAGTACGTTTTCGCCCGAGCGGAACGAGTGGTGGAAGCGCAAAAAACGCCAACCCTGTTCGGGCGTATCGAATTGGCGCTCGAACAGCTGGCGCATATCGCCGAAGGCCTTGGGAACGGCGCCCTGGAAGGAAAAGATGGATTGCTTGTCGTCGCCGACGGCAAACACCGTTCGCTTGATGGGCCGCGCGCCCGCCCCGGCGGCGAACTCGGCCACGATCTTGCGGATGATCTCCCATTGCTTCGGGCTCGTGTCCTGCGCCTCGTCGATCAGCACATGGTCGATCCCGAGGTCGAGCTTGTAGAGCACCCAGGCGGCGGAGACGTTTTCGAACAGCGCCAGCGTGCGGTCGATCAGGTCGTCGTAGTCGAGCAGGCCGCGCTTGTCCTTTTCCGCGCGATAGCGGGAGAGAACGGCGTCGGCGATGCTGAGCAACGAAGCCGTGCGGTCACGTGCCGTCACCGCCCGGCGCTTTGTCAGCAGCGCGCAAACGCGCTCCTGCTCGGCGAGCAGGCGTTGGAACAATTGAGGATGACGTTTCTGAATCGCCTGGGTAACCAGGTTCTTGCGTGGCTCCAGCTCTGCCGTGCAGAAGATCGCGAGATAAGCGTCGAGCCGGTCGTTTTCCGGCGCGGCGCGGACGGTGGCGATTCGGTTCACCTGGTCCCGATCCCTGGTGCTACCTTCCGCCAGCGCTGTCGCCACTGTAGGCCATTCGTCAGTGGCGATCAGTGTCGCGCCAAAGAATTCCGCCTCGATGCTGTCGTTGGTTTCCGCCGGATCGATGCCGAGGCTCCGCGACAATTCCGCAATGGCTGCATCGACGCCTCCCGCGCGCGCCACCCACGCCGTCACTGCATCGCGTTGGCGGATGGCGTCACCCACCACATCTTTGAAAGTCTGATCGGCGCCCGCCGTGATCGCGCGCGCCAGCGCGCGGCCGAGCGGACCTTCCGGGTCGGCAGCGGCGTCAAGCAGCACGTTCAAGGTGAGTTGATCGAGCAACTGCGCGTTTGCGGTCTCATCCAGAACCGTGAAGCGCGCGGCAACGTTGGCCTCGAAGGGAAACTGATGCAGCAGCCGCGTGCAGAAGGCGTGGATGGTCTGCACCTTCAGGCCACCGGGCGTCTCAAGCGCCAGCGCGAACAGCCGCCGCGCCCGCTCGCGCCGCTTCGCATCCGGCTTCTTGCCCGCGATCTCGGCGATGCGCTTGTCGAGTTCGTCATCCTCAAGCGCGGTCCATTCGGCCAGCATGCCGAACACCCGGTTGGCCATGTTTGCCGCCGCCGCCTTGGTGAAAGTGATGCAGAGGATCTTTGCCGGATCGACGCCATCGAGGAGGAGCCGCACCACGCGCTGCGCCAGCACATGGGTTTTGCCTGAGCCCGCATTGGCGGCGACCCAGGCGGACGTATCCGGATCGGACGCCGCGATCTGCTGCGCCCGCACGGCATCCGGAATGATGCGCGGCGCGTTCATGGGCGGATTCCTGCATTGCTATAAGCAATATCAGGCTTGACGTAAATATTGCGTTTTGCCATATAGCCGATATGGAGATCGCCTTTACGGCTGCGGCCACCCGTCAGTGGCTCAGCCTCTCCGCCGAGGTGCGCCGCCGGCTCGATGCCAAACTTTCGGCGTTTGCGCAGACCGGACAGGGCGACGTGAAGCGTCTCAAGGG
>ORMF010080432.1_pt1 | contig 31337 bp, 14 predicted proteins | sample 1779871 | NCBI WGS metagenome assembly ORMF01 (sample SAMEA104232316, study PRJEB22302) | groundwater metagenome | biome: forest; feature: aquifer; material: groundwater | place: USA | collected 2011-08-07 | depth 5.4 m | reverse complement strand
TCCGTAAAAGCCTGGCGCCAGACCGCTGAACTGATAGAGACCACCGCCGCCGGTCACCGTCGAAGCGATGGGCGGACCGTCCACCAACTCCACCACCCCATTCTGATCCACGTCCACGTACAGATTGACCAACACTCCATCGATCCCGCTCTCGCCGTCTCCGGGTTCGAAACGCCCGTCGTCATCCAGATCGCGGAAGACCAGGTTGCCAACAACAAGAGTGTCTGCGCCGTGAACCTGGCAAATGAAAACACTTCCAGCAAGTAAGACCACGCCGGACAATCGCCAGACCATGAAATGGAACCTTGAAAAGCTCATAAACTTCTTTGGAATTTTGTGACCGCTGAAACGCCGTGATGTTACATCAATCAGGATTGTTGAAAGCCTTCAGAATCTGCCCCATCTCCCTGGCTGTGATGGCGTCGGCGGCCTTCAAATCGAGCAGGAACTGAACAAGGTCAGCGGCGTTGGGGTCCGCGGAGAGAGTCTCGCCGATGAGGTCGGACAAAGTGCAGCCGTCACTGGTCATGTCGTTTTCGACGCCGGTGTCTGTGTCTCCGACGAAGATTGTGACACGCGTGTCCGAGGAAGGACAGGGGTCTTGATCGTCTGGAAAACCATCACCGTCGCTGTCCACCGGGTCGATGCAGTCAACAAGACCATCGCCGTCACTGTCCTGGTCAAAGGGAAGCGAACACGGGGCCACGCAATCGGGAACGAGGTCGCCATCGGCATCGGTCGTCGGATCGAGATCACAGGCATCACAAATCCCGTTCCTGTCTAGATCGGCGCAAGGTATCCGCCAGATAATCCAAGTGGCAGTTCCATGCCCTATACCTCCTCCGAATGGGGCTTGTGGGTTTAACGTTCCATCCCATGAGACCTGGACTCTTATCACTCCGTCATAAACATAGCCATCCGGGCGTATGAATGGTGGATGGGGGCGCGGCCAGTTCTGCAAATCACTGTCGAGGAACAAGTCGTCGATCATTTCACCCTTTGTGAAATCGTGGGAGAGGCTCGTTCCGAAGCGATCCTCTGAACCGAAGCCAACCTGGATCTTCATCCGGCCCCCATCCCAAGGTGCTATCCCTGACTCGACAAGCGGTGCAATAATCGAGCCGTCGGAAAGAGTGACCTCGGGTGTCCGAGTGGTGTTGTGGCCGAAGCCATCGAACTCGCTGTAAAAAGTGAACTCGAATCGACCGCTGGCGAAGTCCACAGTTCCGCCCCAAATCTCCCAGTTGATGACGTTCGGAGTAAAGCCATGCGCATCGTACGTCGTCAGCAGCAGTGAAAAAGTGCCCGCAAGTGAAGCGGCTACCAGGAGCGGTGCGGTCTGCCTACGGCATGGCAGCCGCGAAAAGAGGCTTTTTCTCATAATCGAAACGGTTCAATTGGTTCGCGTTGGTTTTACCAGAGCAACCGTGTCCGTGAATATCCCCATAATCATGGGGATAGGCGAGAGGAGCGGAAGGTCAAGCCCTCGGAAGACGCGGCCAGAGTTGCGAATTCAGTGGCGCTGGTCTCGTGGCTTCGCCTGGGAGGCATTGCGCCGCAGAATCTCAGCGGCTCCCACAGCGGAGTGGACCTGGAGCTTGTTGTAGATGCTCTTGATGTAGCCTTCGACGGTGCCCTGAGCGATGCCCAGTTGGTCGGCGATTTCTTTGTAGCGGTAGCCTTTGGAGAGCGATTGCAGCACTTCCAGTTCGCGCGGTGTGAGCTTGGCGAGGGAGTCGTCCGCGCGCGCGCTGTTCTGGAACGATTGGACCACGATGCGGGCCACTTGAGCCGACATCGGGGCGCCGCCCGAATGGATGTCCTCGATGGCTCCTAGAATCTTGTCCGGCGCATAGCGCTTGAGGAGGTAGCCGGTCGCGCCGGCTTGCAGAGCCTCGAAGATGAACTCGCTGTCGTCCTCCACCGTGAGCATCAGAAACTGGGTGGCCGGCAGCCTGGATTTCAATCGGCGAACGGCGTGAATGCCGTCCTTGCCCGGCAGATGAAGGTCCATCAGAACGACGTCCGGCTTCACCGCGGGGAGCTGCGCGATTGCCTCCTCGGCGGAACTGAGAGCGCCAACGCAGCAAAAGCCGCCAGCGGTGTTCAGCAACTCCGCCAGGCTTTCGCGTTGCCCGGCATGATCTTCAACGATTGCAACCCGGATCATGGCTTTAGCGGAATCCGCAGATGAATTACGGTGCCGCCCCCCGGATGGCTGGCGATTTCAAAAGTGCCTCCAAGGGTGTGGATGCGATGCCGCATATTGAGCAGGCCATTCCCGCGGCCATCCCGCGGGCTTGAATCGACGTGAGGGGATGCAGGCACGGAGTCGGCGTTTGCCGCGCGCACGGTAAATCCGCCGCCATTGTCCGAGATTTCCAGCCCGAAATAGCCAGCGGCCCAGTCCCACTTCATCCAGACTTCGGAAGCGCGAGCGTGCTGAGCAATGTTGTGCAGTGCTTCTTTCACGACGAGGAATACTTCGTGCCGGATTTCAGAGGGGACCGCGCACTCCGGCACGGAGCCGGGAACATCGAATCGGACGCGAACTGCCGCCGAGTCCAGGAAGTCTTCCGCATAGGTGTTGGTGTACTGCAACAACTCCCTGAGTGAATCGCGCTCGGGATTAGTCACCCAGGTCACTTCACTCAGCGCCTGTTTCGTGGCGGCCAGCACGGACTGGATTTTGCGGAAGTCCGGTTGAAATACCGGTAATTCGCTTTTGCGGCGGGTGCTCTCGACTTGGTTGGAAATCTGGCTCAGACTCGCGCCAACTTCATCGTGCAGGTTGCGGGCGATGCGATCGCGCTCACGCGCAATCGCCCGTTCGCGTTGGAGCGCGTGAGTCTTGCCGAGTTGCTGGATTCGCAATCGGTAGAGGAAGAATCCAAACAGACCGACTCCAGCCGAACCAGCCAGGTAAAAGGACGTCGTTTGGTAAACGTACGGCTCGATCGTGATTCTGAGGCTCGCTCCGGTCTCGTTCCACACGCCGTGGTTGTTGCAGGCAATGACGCGAAACTCGTAGTCGCCCGGCTTGAGGTTCGTGTAGTAGGCAGATCGACGAGGGCCCGCGTCGATCCATGCTCCGTCGTATCCGCGGAGTTGATATCGAAAGCGGACTTTTTCCGGCACGGTCAGGGAGGTCGCGGTGTAAAGAATTTCCAGGTACTTGGCTCCGCCAGCCGGGATGGTTACGCTTGAAACCAAGGGAGCTTCTTCGCCGCGCCCCGCTCCTGCCCCGGTCGAATCCACGCCGCTGAGGCGGAGAACCTGTCCGGTCGCGCGAACCTCCTCGACGTGAACCTGGGGCAGGCAGTCGTTCCGACGGACCCGGGACGGATCGACAACGACGACTCCATGGCCCGTCGGAAACCAAAGTCTCCCGTCCGGTCCTTTGCAGGCTGACGGCTGGCGAGCCGCCGTGGTTTCGCGGCTGATCATCCCGTCAGCTTCGTCAAACAGGACAGACTCGAGGGCGACTGTTTTGCCGGCCACGCAGTCGCTGAGTTGCCGTTTGTCGAAGCGCCAGATCCCGTTGGGAGTGCCGAGCCAGAGGAACCCGAGGTCATCTTCGATGATTTGGTTGACATGAACGTCGCTGAGTTCATCGAAGGCCGAGTAGGCGAAGACTTGATCTTGATACAGGCGAGACAGGCCGCGCGCGGTCCCAATCCAAAGCGCGCCCGTTTCGTCGGCGTGAAGGCAAGTCACCCGGTTGTCGGCCAGGCCATCCTGCTCTGTCAGTGCCGCGAACCTCCCGTCTCTCAGGTAGTTCAAACCGCCGCCAAAAGTCGCCAACCACACTGTGCCATCGCGCGCTTCGTGAATCCAGCGGACGTTGAAACTCGACAGTGCCCCTTGCGGTATCAACCGCTTCAGGGCCTCGAGTTCGGGTGGAAGTCCGCTGAGTTCGTAAGACCGTCCTGGGTCGTTTCGGAAGAAGTAATCGACTCGATCGCGGTGGAACTCGCCCCGGCCATCAAATGCCCAGCAGAACACCCGGTCCTGCCAAAACATCCACTGCTGTGAATACTTGCCTTGGAGCCATCGCGGGGCGCCCGGTTGACGCTCGGACATGGATAAACCATCCGGAGTGCCCACCCAAAGCCGCTTGTGCGGGTCTTCGTAAATGGCCTGAACTTCCGGGTGGGGAGCGGCTGTGCCATAATCTCGGCTCAAGAAGCCTTGGGACGCTCGGTGATAGAACTTGGAATTGACCCAGAGATCCCCGTCGCTGTCCTGGAGGACGGGACCTCCGGTCGTGGGTGGCTCTTCAAACGGGGGTTCAACGGCCCTGAACGTGCCCTCGAAAGACCGGCAGACCCCGCGTTTGGTGGCGATCCAAAGGCCCCCGTCGTTGCCGGACGAGATGGACCGGATTTCATTGTGCGGGAGGCCGTGGCGCGCGGTGAAAGTGCGAATCGGGCTCGGACGCAAACAAAACAGGCCGCCATACCGGGTTCCCACCCAAAGGTTGCCTTCACGATCTTCAGCAAAACAGCTTGGCGCTGCGTCTTCCAGGTCGTCCGCCCCTTCGACAGGGGCCAACTGTCCCTCGTCCCACCGCCGCAATCGTTCGCCCACAACCAGCCAAAAAAACCCGTCCCGACTCTGGAAAATCCGCCGAGCCCGGTTGTCTTCGTGGCTTTCCCCCGTTGGATGATAGCGCCAGTTGTTTTCCGTCCCAACCAAGAAGCCATGATTGACGCCGAACCAAATCTGCCGGCGCGAATCCTCAAGAATGGAAAAGACCGCGCCCGCCTCAGGCTCGGTTTTCGGACCCGAGAAACGCCAAAGGGATTTGAATTGGCCGGTTTTCGGACTGAGTTCGTAGAGGCCGTCTGCGCCCCCGACGAGAACGGCTCCGTCAGTGAGTTCCAACACGCTCAACACACTTTTAGACTCAGAGAGCGGGTTGGAATAAGTGGTCAACCGGTCCTCTTCGAACTTGCAGAGGCCCGCGACGGTTCCAATCCAGACGGCTCCGCTTGGCCCGATGTGGAGGCATCCAGTTTCAAGATCGGGCAGACCGTCAGAGTCCGTGAAACGTTTGACCGAAGAATTGCTGACGCGAAGGACGCCTCGCTTTGTGGCAACCCATACGTTGCCCCGGTTGTCCTCCGCCAAGGCTTTGGCATGTCCCGCGAGGAGTGGCGACGCACCTGGCGCATCCGGTTGGCTGAAGCGGATGCCATCAAAGCGCGCCAGACCGAAGCGGGTGCCGATCCACAAGTAGCCGTGGCTCGTCTGGAGGAGGCACTGCACGTCGTTGTTGGGCAGGCCGTGCTCGGTCTTCCAGAGGTTGAACTGGTAACGTGACGGCTTCTCCGCGGGCGCGGTCGGCATAGGGGCGAGGTCAACTGCACCAAAAGCGAGGGGCGTTGCGGTCAGCATTGTGAGCACTGGCGCCATCGCGAACTTTGGCCCTCTAATCGGCCCACAAGCCAGCCACGATTTCACCCCGTTCGGTGCACGGGTCATACGGTTCTTGAGATTACTGAGACGCCTCAGAGTATGCGCAGTGAAGTCAGCGAAGGCAAACTTATTGGCAGAGGGAGTCGCGGGAGGGAGCGGAGGAAGGAGGAGTTGCTGAATCGTTGAATGGTTAAATCGTTGAATCGTGAGGCTTGATGTGTGATGCGTGATGCGTGATGCGCCGGCGGATGATCGCGGGCGGACGGGATCATGCCCGAGCGAATTCCTCGACAACGGCTCGTCGGTGTGACTCCGTTGACGCGCAGCTATGCTGAACCAGGTGATTCACGAATTGGCCGTGCCGACGCGCGGGCGCGGGTTTTATGAGTTGACGCGCGAGGTCGAGGCGCTCGTGCGCAAGACGGGCTGGAAGGTCGGGCTGGTGACGCTCCTCGTGCAGCACACGTCGGCTTCGCTGCTCATCCAGGAGAACGCGGACCCGGAAGTGCGGCGAGATCTGGAGCGGTTCTTCGCGCGGTTGGTCCCTGACGGTGACGCGCTTTTCCAGCACGACTACGAGGGCGACGACGACATGCCGGCCCACGTGCGGACGGCATTGACGACGGTGAACTTGAGCGTGCCGTTCGCCGGGGGCCGATTGGCACTCGGCACCTGGCAAGGGATCTTTCTTTGGGAGCACCGGAAGCACGCGCATCAGCGGCGGATCGTCGTGCACGTGTTGGGCGAATAGGCTGGCCAACGAGCGGCAGGGCTGGCAGGCTGCGCGCCGATTTCGACCAACTTGACTATGCAGGTGATGAAGATTCTGGGGCGCGCCGTCACGGTCGCGCTGTGGCTCGCTGGAGCGTCCCTTGGCCAGTCAGCGGAGGCCGAGGTCGCCAGCCGATTCGGGTTCTCGGGGCCGGAGATTTTTCCGATCGACAATCAGATCGGCCAGTTGCGCGCCGGCGATCTGGACGGAGACGGCTTGAACGACTTGGTCGTCGTCAACAACGCGCGCTCGAAGATCACGCTGCTTTACAACCGGACCGGCCACACGAACGATCCGGTCGCCGTCAGCAAGCCCGCCAAGCGCGACCTGAACGAGCTGCCGCCGGACGCGCGCTTCCGCATCGACTCGATCGCGTCGGAGAAACGCATCGCCAGCCTGGTGTTGGCCGATCTGAACGGTGACGACCGGCCAGACATCGCGTTTTTCGGGGATCCCAGTCCGAAGGAGTTGGTCGTCCTCTACAACCAAGGCACGAACAGTTGGAGCACGCCGAAGCGCTGGACGGTCGAGGACGGCTTGATGGACCCGAACGCGCTCGTGCACGGCGATCTCAACGGGGACGGACTGACGGACCTGCTGTTGGTCGCGGAGGGGCACTTGTATTGGTTCGCGCAAAAGCCCGACCACTCGCTGGCGGAGCCGGAGAAAATCCCTTACGCCGGCGACAAGATCAAAGCGGTCCAGGTGTTGGATCTCGACGGCAACGGCCGGGAGGACCTTTTGCTGGTGAATTGGGAAAGTCCGAATCCGCTCCGCTTGCGCCTGCAAAGCGAGGCGCGCCAGCTTGGGCCGGAAATCCAGTTTTCGCTGTCGCCGATCCGCTCGTATTGGGCGGACGATCTGGATGGCGATCACAAGACCGAGGTGGTGACGGTCGCTCAAAAGTCGGGCCGCGCGCAGATTTCCAATTTCACCACCAAACCGGCCGAGACGCTCAGCGGGGAGCTGAAGCTGGGCCAGTTCCAGATTCTGCCGTTGAACAAGACCACCAAGGCGCAGCGCGGGGTCGTGTGGGCCGACATCAACCGGGACCAGTTGCCCGACTTGCTCGTCGCCGAGCCAGACAGCGGCCAACTCACGGCTTACTTGCAGCAGGCCGGGGGCACGCTCGGTCCCGCCAAGACGTTCCCGACTTTTACCGGCGTGAGTGAACTGGCGGTGGCGGACTGGGACGCGGACGGCACGGCGGACATCTTTTTGCTGAGTGCAGACGAGCGGCAAGTCGGCGTCACGCACATGGATGAGAACGGCCGGATTGGCTTTCCGCGCATTCTTCCGTTGACCGGCAAACCGCTGGCAATGGCGGTGGGCAACCTCCGCCCAGAGGCCGCTTCCAGCGCGCCGACGCTGGCGGTGATCCTCGATCAGGACGGCAAGAAAGAGCTTCACACCCGCACTGCCGATGGCAAGACCAGCAGCCAGAAGTTGAGTGAGAATTTCAAATCCAACCCCAGCCGGCTGGCGGTCCAAGACGTGAATCAGGACGGTTTGGCCGACTTGGTCGTCTTGATCCCTTACGAGAAGCTCAAGATCCTGCTCCAAGTGCCGGACAAGCCGTTTGACGAGCAGGATGTCGCTCCACCCGGCGGCAGCACGGAACAGCCTTGGCTAAGCTCCGCTGACGTGGATGGCGACGGCAAGGAGGAGTTGCTGCTCGCCCAGAAGAACTTTCTCCGCGCCGTCGTCTTGCAGGCCGACAGCCAAGCGAAAGATAAAGACGCCAAGCCCACTTGGGCGTTCAGCGTGAAGGAGCAGATCAACGGCGCGACCAGCAGTTCCAAGATCGTCGGCGCGGCGGTCGTTCCGAACGGTGCCAGCAAGGTTGGCTCGCTGTTCCTTTTGGACGCTGAGCGGAAGGCGATCACGCTTTGCGAACGCGACGCGGCTGGAGTGTGGCAGGTCATCCGAAACGTGCCCTTGCCCGTGACAGACTTCACCAGTCTGCGCGCCGTGACCTTGGGCGGCAAGGTGGCCAACGCCCTGGCTTTCGTCGGGCTTAACGGCGTCGCTTGGATTCCTTTCCGGGGTCAAGTGTGGGATTTCACGGAACTCGACGGCTACGAGACGCCGATCAAGGACGGGTTCCTGATGGATGTCGTCTCCGGCGACCTGAACCAGGACGGTCGGAGGGACTTGGTTTTCTTGGAGACGGCCAAGAACCACCTCGACATTCTCACTTACGAATTACCCCACAAGCTCGTGCCCGCCAACCGTTGGCAGGTCTTCGAGGAACGCACGTTCCGGGGCCGCCGCGGCGACGCTCCTGAACCTCGGGAGGCTCTGGTCATCGACCTCACCGGCGACAAGAAGAATGATCTCGCCGTGGTGGTCCATGACCGGGTGCTGGTTTATCCACAGGAGTGACTCGTTCGGGGGACGCTGGACGGTGGTCGATGGTCGATGTTTAATGGTTGATGGGGAAATGGTTGTCGAAGGCAAGGGCGTCCATTTGGCGGAAGCCGCTCGCTGGGACAGCCGGAGAGCAGACTTTTTATTGGGGGGCGATTTTAGCCAAGACTCGTAGGATCAAGCACTTTCGGCGATTAAAGTTTTTCTCGCGAGTGTCCGATAATTTGACGCACGAGACACTTAGTGTAGAATTGCGGGACATTTATGATATTGACGAGTTCTGTTGATGGGAAGGGCGGGGCAGGTGCCCGCGGGTTTACTCTGGTTGAACTCTTGGTGGTGATTGCCGTCATCGCGGTGCTTTCCGGGCTGCTGCTGCCGGCGTTGGCGAAGGGCAAGTCCCAAGCGCACGCGACCCAGTGCTTGAGCAACCAGCGGCAGATCAACCTGGCGCTGCAGATGTTTGCTGACGATCACAGCGGCCTGCTGCCGGGGGCTGGCAACACGAGCGGGCGGGGGGTTGGCCAGATCATCCCGTTCCCCGACGGCCCGCAGAACCAGCCAGACAGCACTCTTGTGCGTCTGAAGTATCTGCCCAATGATCGTGTGTTCGCCTGCCCGCAAGTTTTCCTGTCTAGGAAAATGGAGGAGCAGATGGTGGAGATTTACGGCGTCCGGGCCGCCTTCCACTACAAGTTCAACGTCGATTTCGTCGGCACCAAGCAGTCCGACGCCGATCCTGAACTGCCGGCGCTGCACAGCGTGAAACAGCCGCGCGCGGACGATCCCGATTGGTGCGCGCGCAAGCTGGACAGCACGCCGAGAAGCTCCGAAACCGTCCTCGCGGGCGATTGTGTCGGCGTGACGGACGTGACTTCGAGCATCGGCGCGGCCCAGCCGGGCGCTCCCTCGACGGTCTTCTTCAGCGCGATGCACAACTCGCAAAAGCGCGCGGTGCTGACCTACGCCGACGGTCACGTCGAGCGCGTGAACGTGCAGGATCCGATGCCGGAATACTTCCAGATCGGCTCGGTCCCGAGCTATTGACCGAGAGGGCACGCCAACGCCAAAGGGGAGTCCCCCCCAAGGCCCCTTGATGATCTCAGCCAGACTCCGTGACGAACGGGGTCTGGCTTTTTCGGTGACCGCGAGCAGCGAGGAACCGTTGCAGCGGTTGTGCAGCCTTCGATCTCTGACAGGCCAGCAGGTGCAAGTCCCGCCTCGGTAAAGAACATCGAACCGGGTAGTGATAGCAGACTCGGTCTGAGGGAGACCTTAGCGATGCAGCCACGCCGAGCGTTAACGTTCAATGAGCCTCGCGCGTCAGTCAGCGTCCTCCGGCAGAGCCGGAGGCTGGCACATTGAATCAGGCCATCGTCAGCCACGCCGGAGACACCGGAGCAACTTCAAAACCTCGGCGCGCCTTGGCATCCCGGGTTGAGCGCCCCGGCGTGTGACGGAAATCGCCGCCGCCGCCATCGCGAACCCGATCGCGTCGGGGAGCGCGACTCCCTCCGCCAGTCGGGCGGCGAGCGTCCCCGCGAAGCAATCGCCAGCCCCGACCGTATCGACGGCCCTGACCTTGGGCGCAGCCAACCAGCGCGTGCCCGCCGCGCTGCACCAACACACCCCTTGCGCGCCGCACGTCACGAGGACATGCGCCACGCCCCGTTCCAGCAGCAGCGCGGCGGCTTGCTCGACCTCGGTGGTTGTCCGCACCGCATGGGCGGCCAAGAACTGCAACTCCGTGCGGTTCGGCGTCAGGCACGTCACTTCGCGCAGCAAGGCCGGCGGGAGCGCCCGAGCTGGGGCCGGGTTCAGCAGCACCGGCACACCGCACCGCCGGGCGAGCGTCATCGCCCGGCGCACCGCGGGCAAGGGCACCTCCAGTTGGGCCACCAGACAGCGCGCGCAACGGAACGCGGGCAGGGCCGCTTCAACCTGGGCCGGTGTGAGTTCGTTATTCGAGCTGCGCGCTACGCTGATGAGGTTCTCACCTTGCTCGTTGACCAGGATGAGCGCCACGCCGCTTGGTGCGCTCGGGCTGCGGACCACGTAACGGGTGTCGATGCCCTCCGCGCGCAAGCGGCCAACGGCCGCCTCGCCGAAATCATCACGCCCGATGTTCGCGACGAACGTCACCGTTGCCCCGGCGCACGCCGCGGCGACGGCCTGGTTCGCGCCCTTGCCACCAGGCACGATTTGAAACTCACCCCCGAGGACGGTCTGTCCCGGCTGCGGCAACTCGCGCGAGCGGACGACCAGGTCCGTGTTCGAGCTGCCGACGACGACGACGTGTGCCATGCGGATCGCTTACCTCAGCCGTGCGCAAAGAACAACCCCTTTGCCCTTCCAGTAACGATCACTCTTCGGTGACTGAACACGTCAGGGTTCGACGCCCTCCGCGCCTCTGGGGCTTTGCGCCTTTGCGTTAGAATCAAGAGAGCCGACTGAACTCTCGCGGCTCAGTCGCGCTTCAGCGCTTTGAGTAATTCGTAGGCGCGGCGGGCATTGGGATCACCCGATTCCATCGCGTTGATCAAAGACTTGCTCAAAGTGACCACGGAGCCGTGGACCGCCAGCCCTTGTTCCAGGGTGAGCGCCTCGCTGCTCTGGACCATTCGGAGATTGACGACGGCCTTCTCGAGCTGGCCCGAGCGCATGGCCTCGGCGGCAGCCGCAACGCTCTGTTTGATCTCCGGTGCGGCGGCGGCGAAGGCCTGGTCCAATTGCGCCGCGGCTTGCTGCGGATTCTTCGCAATAGCTGGCCCATCGTCGCTCTTGCTGCAGCCAGCCAACGCCATCAGGAGGACCGCGCAGCAGGCCCCCACCGCTGGTAGAGAAGCGTTCCACCGCGTCCCAACTTTCCTCTTGAGACGTGCGAAAGGAGAAGGGTGAACAAAGGGAAGTCCGCGGCTTGTCTGTGTCCGGTTCTTGGTTGCTCGAAGACGATCAGGAGAATGTTGGGACGCGTTGGAACGCGTCCCTCTCAAGGCGGAGAGGGAGTGAGCCAATGCCAGTTTCATATTGGGGACTGGCGCAGATTGTTGCACTTCGAATCCCGCCCTCAGAGGTCTCCTTGTGTCGTGGATTGTTTTCACAAACCTCAGGAACGATGCCGCACGGTGCCCCGCCATGCTACCGGGAGCGCCTACCAATTCTGGTCCCCCGTTTTACTGGCCGGATTGCACCAGAACCGCCCCGGTCGCATCCCCCGAAAGCCGCCAATGCCCGCTTCGCGGTAGTAGGCCTTGAACCTCACGTATTCCGTCTGCCCGCTGAACATGCCCATCACGACACCGGTATTGTGCCGCTGCGTGACACCTTCGTCGGGGGTGCTGCTGACGTTGTCGTAGTTCTGTGGGAGCTTCTCGTCGGCTTCCCAGTAGCACATCCGGTCTGCGCCGAACTGCGAGATTCTGAAAGTTGTCCACGGACCGCGGGGACCGACGGAGCGGTAGCCGGACACGGCGCCGTTCATCATGTAGGAGCAAACTTTCATCTCCCGCTGCTTGAAATCGAACGTGTTCGTCTTATCGAGCGGGCACCAATAGAGCTTGGCCTCCCGGTGGTAGGGCCAGAGCTGACCGCGTTCGACGCGGTGCTGCGGGGGCGGATTGGTGAGCACGCGCATGTAACACCAGTTCGCCACGTTGAACGTGTCCGAACTCCACGACGTGTACGGCATCCAGTCGTCGAAGTCGGTGGTGTACATGTGCGTGCTCAGGAGGATTTGCTTCATGTTGCTGATACATTTGGTGCGGCTGCCTTGCTCTTTGGCCTTGGCGATGGCCGGCAACAACAGCCCGGCGAGGATCGCGATGATCGCGATGACGACCAACAGTTCGATGAGCGTGAAGGCTTGTCCGGCCCGGCCGGACCGGCGGAAGAACGACGAGGGTAAACGGCGTTTCATGACGTGGCCTCTGGTTACGGGCAAAACCTACAACATCCCGTTGGCGAAGTCACTCGCTAAATCAGCCCTGCGGCCGAGCGCCAGCAGCGCGGTCACGAGGAGCTCAAAGTCCAAAGCATGGCCAAAGGGGCATGATTCTGTCCTCGATGATTCTGTCTTCCCGCATTGGGCCACTTCGTCGTCGCGGCCAAGCCGACAGAATCATTGAGGACGAAATGATCCTTCCGCTCTTTACGATTCTGTTCGCCGGCGCCCGACCAGAGAGCAACTGCGAGCGTTCTCATGTCGCGAGCTTTCTTACCGAGGTTTTGCCGACAACATTCCGGCTACTTGAGCCGGACACTCCCGCCTACCAGAGTCCGACGACATCCCATTTCTGGCCGGCGCGATAGCAGCGCATTCGCGAGATGTCCTTCCACGAGACCGAACCATCTTGGAGGAGGACGTTCCCGCCCTGCGTGCCAATCTCGCGCGGTGTCAGTTCATAATTGGCGGGGTTGTCCTCGAAATGGCGCCCTTCCCGGATCACGGGGCCGCGCGCGGTGTGCGGCGCGAGGATCCGCTGAAAGCTGTAGCAATAGACATTCAGATCGGCCAGCAGCACCAACGCCGGATCGTCGGTGGCCTTTTGCGGCGAGAGCCAGACGTTTGTGGCGCCCTCCGCCGGTGGCCAGGGCGTGTTGGGTTGACCGCCCAGGTAGTGATAGCCGATCGCCACGCCGTAGTCCTCGTGCACGCGCCAGTCCTTGTCTTGCTCGAACGACCTGGCCAGGTTGGGGCAGTCCAACACTCTCAGCGGGCTGGCGTAGCGCAGAATCAGGCTCTTCGTGTTGTTGGACAGGACCGGGGTGTGAGTGTCGTTGGTGTCCTGCTTGTCGTTCTCGCCGCGCGGCAAGACGTCTTCGTTGTCGCCGGCGTAGAGGTTGGCGGCGAGGAAGAATTGGTGGGCGTTGTTGAGACAGGCCGCGCGCCGGGAGCGTTCCTTGGCGCTGCTCAAGGCCGGCAACAGCAGCGCGGCCAGGATCGCGATGATGGCGATGACGACCAGCAGTTCGATGAGCGTGAAGCCGGTGCTTTGGAGTGCGCCAGTCCTCTGGCGCTTTCGTGTGAGGGAACCGACCACGGCCGCGGGCCCGAGCACGGTCTGAATCCCGAGCCCGCCCCCGCCAAAGCGCCAGAGGACTGGCGCACTCCAAAACCTGGCGGGCCTTCGGCGGTTAATGGACTGTCTGCTTGCAGTATTCATGGTTGCTCCTCCGTTCGGTAGAAACGTCGGGGCAAGCTGCTGCTATCAGGGTCTTCAAGCTGCAACTCGCCGTTGTTGAGCGTCGTGGGCTGAGTGAGTTTGAGCCAGCCACCAGGGCCGGCCGGCAAGTTCGTTGTGGCGAACACTTGGACTCTGGCCTGGGCATCCGCGTCGAGCGGCGAGCCGTCGCCCTTGGAGATCGACAGGCGGAAGCGCCCGTTCGCGCGGGTGAACTCGGGCCGCAGCCTCAAAGGCGGCGGGCCGTTCGGCGCGACGTCAAAGCATGCGGCTTCGTGCGTGCCGCGGACGTAGATGCGCCCATCGCTGAGGGCCGGCGCGTTCCAGCAGCGGCCTTTGACGGCTTGGAAGCGGGCGAGTTCCTGGTAAGCGGACGGATCGGGTTTGATCAGGACCAAGTCGCCTTTGTCGGTCAGTTGCAACAGATGCCCGGCCACGAGCAGGACTGCGCCGTGCGCGTCGTAGAGCGTTCTCAACACAGTCCATTTCACGCGTCCCGTGGCCAGGTCCAGGCATCTGAGATTCGCCTCGTATTGCCCATAGGGGCCGTAGAGGTAGCCCTCGTGATAAACCGGAGTGGCGTATTCGGTCCCGTTCGCGCCACGGGTTCGCCAGACCTCGCTGGTCGTGAGATTGGCGTTGTCTGGAACGATGCGCACAGCCCCAGCACCAGTCCCGTAGGCCGCGGAACAATAAACGATGTCCACGCCGACGACGGGTGAGGCGGCCGCTGTCATTCCGTTATACGGAAAACGGTAACTCCACAGGAGCTCCCCGCTTTGCGGTCGCACGGATACCAGCCCTTTTTGCGTGTAGAAGATCACCTGCCGAACGCCGGCCAGCGTGGCGGCGATCGGTGTCGCGTGGGTCGTCGAGAGCCTGTTGGTCGAGGACGTGTTTTCGACTTGCCACGCCAGCGCGCCGTCCTGCGTGCGGAAGGCGGACAGGGTTTTGTGCAACGCGTTGCAATTGACCAGAACCAAGTCCCCCTCAACCAGCGGCGAGGCAGAGCTTTCGTACGGGATCACGCTCCCGTCGTATTCGGCCACCAGATCCTTGCTCCAAATCTCCAACCCGGTCCTGGCGTCGAGGCACACGAGCCGGAGAAAAGAAGTCAGAACGAACACGCGGTCGCCAGCCACGGTCGGCGTCGAGCGCGGCCCGTCTTCATTGGGACGCAAAATCCCCGCGTAGCCGCCGACATAGGAGGCGACGCCCAGGTCCGTCGCCCAAAGTTCCTTGCCCGTGGCGGCGTCCAAGGCGATGCAGAACTCACGGTCTTTCAGGGCCACACGCCGCCGCGCCTGGGTGAAGACCCGGCCGCCGCTCACGGTCAGCGAACTCAAGGCTGGCTCAAGGGGCGTGCGCCAAACCTCCTTGGGAGGGTCGGCCGACCAATTGGTCCGGATCATTTCCGACGTAGTCCCGTCGTGATTCGGGCCGCGGTAATTCGGCCAATCGCCCGCGAAGGTCACGAGCGCGGCCGGGAGCATGACTCCGGCAACGGCCATCAAGGGCCGGATGAGGTTGAAAGACGCGCGAGTGGGACTCGGCGTCCGCGAAGCGGCTTTGAACGAATTCGTTTTCATAGCTATCCCTACAAACAGCCGGACCGGACATTTCTTTCAAAAAATCGAAAGGTTTTTTCGACGCCCCAATACCGGGCACAGAGGCAATCCCGGCCAGCCTGAACTGAGGGGTGTCTTCGACTCTCGACTCTCAACTGAAATGCGTTGTGATGCGCTTTGCGCGTCATTTCTCCTTATGAATCACGATGCTGCCACCGCCAATGACGGTCGAAGGCTCTGCATCGTCAGGCGAGTTGACCTGATTGTCATAGACGATCTCGCCCGTCTTCTCGTACCAGATCTTGATCCGGAATTTGTCGGTGCCGCCGCCGCCGTTGAGCTGACCGTCGATGGCTGTGAGCATGAAGCCGAACACTTCTGCGGGGAATAGCGTGATCGAACCCCAACCTTTGAACTGCGCCCGGGCGCCTGCCACGACGAGCCACTGGTAACTGTCGCTGTGGAAGTTCAGGTCCGCCGCCTTGAACTGGAACTCCGTGGTGCCGGTCGGGACGTTGGCGCCCTTCTTGTACTTCGCCACAAAACCGAAGGTCGCCTTGCCTTCCACGTCGGCGAACTCCGGTGAGCCGGGGAAGAATGCACCCGGCGGCGAAAGGATCCAACCCCCGCCCGTGACGAATCCACCCTCCGGATCATAGATCACGACGAACGCTGGGAGAAGGTCGCCCGACGCAGTTCTGACGAACGTGGTTTCGCCCGCGCCACCGTCTTTGTCCGTTGCACTGAGACGCACGGAGTAAATGCCCGCTTCTGGGAATACCAACTGCGACGTCAGGACAGCTTCACCCGTGATCGGATCGATCACAAAGGTCGTCACTGGCAACGGGATTTCCGTTTGAGTAAACGCGGTGCTGAAGGTCCATTGGATCGTTAAGATGTCGCTGACTCCACCGGCATCGGCAATCAACCCTTCAAACACAACGGGCGTGTTGACGGCTGCCACGAAGCCGGTCTCAGGCCCAAGAATCGTGGCGACGGGCGGCACGTTTTGGACTTGGAGGGGGAAGGTGGTCGCAGCGTGACTGCCAAACGCGTCTGCGATGTCGATCAGGACGACGTGCTCAGCAGGTCCATCGACGGGCTGATAGCTCCACTGCCAAGTGCCGCCTTCTTCCAACGTCAACTGACCAATCGAAGCGCTGCCGGCCATCGCCGACACCGCATCGGCGGCGTCAGACCACCAAGAAGACTTCATTCGGACGTGCCGACTGCTGAAAACCGTTCCGGAAACCGCTGGCACAACGCCATCCAGGCTTGTCGGAACGCTCGCTCGTCAAGCGGCTCAAACTCGGTGCCGCGGCTGTGGATTTGACGCGCTGAGAGGACCTGAGCCAAGAGGGTCAAATCCTCGATTCTCCAATCGCTTCTTGGCAAGGGGCTGACCTTGACCGTTCCATCGTCGCTGGCGGTAAGGATTCGCTGGCCATCGGGGCTGAAAGCCGCAGTGTTGATCCGGTCTCGATGGATCCGAAGTTGGGCAATCATTTCACCCGTCACGGCATCCCAGACCCGAGCGGTGCCGTCTTTCGAAGCGGTCAAGACATAACGGCCATCCGGACTGAAGCTCGTGTCCAACACGATGCTTCCGTTTACGATGGGAGGTGTCACTGGTTTTCCTGTCCTCAGGTCCCAGACGCGAGCCGTAGCGTCTTCGGAACCGGTGGCGAGCCGGTCTCCTTTCGAACTCAAGCTGGCAGTGTAGATGATGTCGGAATGCTCGAAGGATCGTCCCAGCGGTTGTCCATTCCCCGCATACCAAAGCCGTGCCGCATTCTTCTGCAAAGTTCCATCTCCCCCACTGACCGTCACAATCAAGGTTCCCGCCGCATTAAAGCTGGCCCGGAAAACTTGGCCGGCGTGCGGCATTTCTGATCCGATTCTATGTCCATCCGGCACGCTCCATATTTGTGAAGTTCGGTCGGCGCTCGAAGTCACAACGGACTTGCCATCGGGATTAAAGGACGCGTGGACCACCGCATCGCTGTGGAAGAGCGAAGGCGTAACAGGCTCTCCAGTACGAACGTCCCACACACGCGCTTCGCCGTTTATATCCGCGCGCGGGTTTTTCGGTTTCGAGAAATCGCGCAGTTTCAGCGAACTGCTGGCGGCCAGATTTCGGAACTGGCCGCTGGCAGTGGCAACCTGGGTGCCGGCGTGGTTGAACTCGGCATGCCAGACCGAGTTGCTGTGCAGCAGCGACCTCCCGCTCTGCTTACCCGTGTTTGCGTCCCAGAGGCGCGCTGTGCCATCGGCGCTCGCAGTAACGACCAAGGTCCCATCTGGATTAAAGGCGGCGTGGTTGACCGCACCGTCGTGGATCATCGGCGGCGTAATCGGATTGCCAGTCGCCGCGTCCCAAACCCTGGCCGTTTGATCGACACTGGCTGTTAGAACGCGCGACCCATCGCGACTGAATTCAGCGTGGAGAACGAAGTTGCTGTGATTCAATGTGACGGTGCCGGCGGGCAGACCAGGCAAGTCCCAGACACGCACCATTCCGTCGGTACTGGCCGTGACGATTTGTTGCCCGTTTTTGGAGAAGAGCACTTCGAGCACGAAACTGCAGTGGTTTAAGATGGCAAACGCGGAGCTGGGACCGTCTGTCCTCCATAATCTCGCCGTCTTGTCAAAGCTGGCGGTAACAGCACGGCTGGAGTCCGGACTGAACACGGCCATGAGAACACCATGATCGTGTTTGAGAGGGGCGGAGAGCATGCGAGCTGTGGTGCTATCCCAAAGGCCTGCATTGCCATCATAGCTGGCCGTCAGGATTTGGCGACCGTCGTGACTGAATGTTGCTTGGTAAACGACACCTTCGATGCGCGCCTGCACACTCTCGCTGGAGCAGATTGGAGTTCCGGCGGCCGCGTCCCAAACCCGGAACTCCCCCCCCGTTGGATCCGCGGCTGCTGTCACGATTCGAGTTCCGTCCTGATTGAATTCCACGTCAAAGACAAAACGACCGTGCTTCAGCACCGCAGTCAGCTCGCCCGTATGGAAGTTCCACACCTTTGCTGTCTTATCCATGCTTCCAGTGACGAGTCGCGCGTTATCGGGGCTGAACCGCACCGTCGTGATCGATTTGTCGTGCGAAAGATTGGACACTAGTGAAGCACCTTGAGCGAGATCCCAGACCTTCGCAATGCCTGCATCGCTGGCTGTCGCCAGGAATCTGCCATCCGAACTGAACGCAACATCCAAAACCAGCCCTTCATGCTTGAGTGGGGGCAAAACTGACCTGCCGGTGAGCGGATCGCAGAGCGTCACTTCACTAAGCAACTGGTTTGGGGCGACATCCTGAGCACGCACGGTCACAATCTTTTGTCCATCCGGGCTGAAGATCCGATCTCGTATGCGATAGGTCGGGGGGCGCCCCCCTGAAAAAACAATGGGCGGTGAGACAGGCTCGCCGCTGCGATAATCCCAAATGCGCAGTTCAGCTTCTTTGAATCGGTTTCTGATCGCGTCCGGTCCGCTGATTGTTGCGATGCGGTCTTCGCTCGGGCTCAGTTGAGCCAGCCACACCGGTTGCTTGTGAAGCCAAACACGGCGGAGCTGAGGAATCTCTTGAAGAAGCGAGCCAATCCGGATGCGATGGATTTCCTCGTTTGGACCACTCCCCTCTTGGAGCTTTAGCGCCTCGGTGTACCACAGAAGCGCACCAGCCAAGTCCCCTTCTCTGGCAAACCGGGTTCCGTTGACGACATTGACCCGGATAAGCCGCTGGCGACTTTCGGTGGCTTCGTTTTCCGCACGCCTCCACTGCGACAGAACACCGGAAAGGCCGGCGACACCGACGAGAAACAGAGCGCCACCGAGAACAGCAATCACAGGCTTTCGACGGACCCATTTTGTGATTTGCTCGGTCGTCGTGGTCGGACGAGCGTGGATGGGTTCCAAGCGCAGCCAGCGCTCGAGGTCGTCAGCCAGCGCTTCGGCCGAGCCGTAGCGACGTGCGGACTCCTTGTGCAGGCATTTCAAACAGATGGTCTCCAAATCACGATCGACCGACGGCATAAGCGCGCTCGGTTTCGGGGGGTCTTCCTCCCGCACCTGCTGCAAGATTTCGGCAACATTGTCCCCGTGAAAGGGCGGGTGCCCCACCAAAAGCTGGTAAAAAATGGCTCCCAAACTGTAAACGTCCGCCGCCGTCGTCAGCTTCTTGGTCTGTCCTGATGCCTGTTCCGGGGCCATGTAGCTGGGCGTGCCCAGAATAGCTCCGCTCAAGGTGAGATGTGATCCGCCCTGAATCCGTGTGGCTAGGCCAAAATCCGTCACGTGCGGTTCGCCTTGGGCGTCCATCAAGATGTTCCCCGGCTTCAAATCGCGATGCAGCACGCCATGCTGATGGGCGTAGTGCACCGCGCGCGCGATTTTCGCCATCAAGGTAACTGCGGCTCGATGGTGATTAGTAAATGCTGGGAGCTTATGCGAAAGACTTCCCCCTTCCACCAGCTTCATGCTGAAGAAATGCCGCCCGTCAGATTCGCCGATTTCGTAGATCGGCACGAGGTTCGGGTGGTCCAGGCCGGCCGCCGCTTCAGCTTCACTTTGAAAGCGTTTGATTTGGGATTCTCCAGCAAACTCGCCGGCCAGGATCATCTTCAGAGCAACGTCACGATTCAAACTGACCTGACGTGCCTTGAAAACGACTCCCATGCCACCGCGTCCGAGCTCCTTGATCAATTCATAATCTCCGATTCGGCCCGCTCCGATCGAGGGCTTGTCAAGGGCCGCGCGTGGCGTTGTATCAGGAATCGTTGGACTCAGCGGCTCAGCCAGAGCGTCGCCGCCAATATGCGACCTCGAGTCAACCACCGTCGGTTGCAGAGACTCGCCGCCCCTGGTCTGGAGCGATTCGGCTCGCATCGTGGAAGCCGCTTCCAAACACAGCACGCAAAGATCCGAAGCCGAGTCGGTGGGAAGCGCGCACTTGCACTTCGAACATGCGTGCGGAGGGTTCATGACCGTTACGTTCGGAACGTCAAGATGCGCAACCCGTTGAAAATCAAGCCAGGCATCTTGCGGTTCATGGAAAAGCCCCTTCTGAGCGAGCGGTCATTTGTGAATGACAATGCTGCCGCCGGAGATGGCTTGCGGCTTGGCTTGGTCCATGTCGTCCGACTCGCCCATCATGTTGTCGTAAACCACACCGCCAGCGTCCCAGACCTTGATTCTGAACTTGTCCACTCCTCCGCCGCCTGCGACTTGGCCATCCGTCGCGGTCAGCAGGAAGCCGTAATCCCCACCCCCATTGACGGTGCCGGTGCCCTTGTACTGCGCCTTCGGACCGGATACCACCAGCCACTGATAGTTCTCACTGTGGAAATTGAAATTCGCGACCCGGAACTGGAACTCGGTCTGTCCGGTCGGCACCTTCGCTCCTTTCTGATACTTCGAGACAAAGCCAAAGGTGGCCTTGCCAGTGAGGGTCGGATTCGCTGCGTAAGCGCCCGGAGGCGAGTTGATCCAGCCACCGCCGGTGACGAAGCCGCCGGTCGGGTCGTAGATCACAATGAACTCGTGGGCGAACATACTGGTGCTGTCGCCGCAGGCATCTGTGAGGGTCGCCCCCACAGTGTACACGCCAGCCACTCCATACGCATGCGAGAGTATGGCGCTGCCGCTGCCGGCCGCAGCGGTCACTGTGCTGCTGGTGGTGTCATCCCACGAGACGGTCACTTGCTGGTCTTGGCCGGGATCCGAGTCAGTGAAGTTGACGGTCGCGCTTGCGGAACTCCCCACCAAGAGTGGGTCCAGCGGAACGATAATGTCGCTCAGCGTGGGCGGCGTGTTGACGACGATCACCGTCCGCGTCATTTCCACAGCCGGGTTGTTCGCCGAGTCCATTACGTTGTAATGTAGCGTGTAAGTTCCCACCGTGTTCGCGTCCACCGCGCCCGTGACCACGATCGCTCCCGTCAAATCCCCCGCGCAACTGTCGCTGGCCGTCGCCCCCGGATCACTGAACGGGGCGTCGCATTCAAGTGTCAGCGGGTTCGCGCCCACCAGCGTGATCACCGGAAGGGTGGTGTCCACCACGTGGACTGTCCGCGTCGCTTCCAACGCGGGGTTGTTGGCCGGATCCTTCACGGTGTAATGCAGCGTGTAGGTTCCCACCGTGTTCGCCTCCACCGCGCCCGTGACCACGATCGCCGCCGTCAAATCCCCGGCGCAACTGTCGTTGGCCGTCGCCCCTGGATCACTGAACGGGGCGTGGCATTCCAGTGTCAGCGGGTTCGCGCCGAGGAGCGTGATCACGGGCGGCGTGTCATCCACCACCGTTACGGTGAAGCTGCAGGTGCTCTTGTTGCCTGCCGCATCGGTCGCCGTATAGGTGACCGTCGTCCTCCCCACCGGGAATAGGTCTCCCGAATTGTGATCGGCCGTCAGGCTTGCGAGCGCGCAATTGTCACTCGCCGTGGGCGCTGTCCACGTGGTTTCCTGGTCGCACGTGGCCCGGCCCGGCCCTGTCTGCACCGTGAAGTCCTCCGGGCAACCGGCAATGCTCGGCGGGGTTGTATCCGTCACTGTGAGCGTTGTTGTGCAGATCGCCCGGTTGTTCGAGGCATCCGTCGCCGTTATCGTAATGATGGTCGTGCCCAACCCGACCTTCGTGCCCGCCGCAGGACTCTGCATCAGGACCAAGCCATTGGCGGGCGTGCAGTTATCCGAGGCTGTCGCATTCGCCCGGACATTCGGGATCACACCGTGGCCCTTGGCATCCGCCGATACCATCGTGCCGGTCGGACAGCTTACGGTGGGCGGGACCGTGTCCCCGCTGCCGCCGTTTGTCTGGACCGTCACCGCAAACATGCACTCACTCGTGTTGCCCGAGCTATCTTCGGCTGTGCAAATCACCAGCGTCGTCCCGACTCCGAACCGCGATCCCGAGGGCGGACTGCACACCACCGAAACGCCCGGACAGTTGTCGCTGACAGTCGGTGGTTGATACGTTGCCTGTGCCGAGCATCCACCCGGATCAGCCTGGACGACGATGTCACCTGAGCAAATAACCTTCGGGTTTTCAAGATCATTGACTGTCACTGTAAAGCTACAGTTGCTGGTGTTGCCCGATGGATCGGTGGCGATACAATGAATCGGCGTGCCACCTTTGGGCAAGATGGCGGTGAAGGTAAGAAACCTCGGATTACCACGACCGGTGGCCTCAGTGGGGCCAATCGGCACCGGGTCGTCCCCCACAATGCACGTCACGTTCACCGAACCCGAATCATCCGCCGCCATCACACTCCACGTCACCAGCGCAGTGCACTGGCCTGGATCGGTGCCCTGCACGAGATTGGCCGGACAACTGATCGTGGGTGGGGTCCTGTCCACCACTGTCATCTCCACCGTCGTGGACGTGGTACCCGATTGCAGGCAGGACGCCCCGACCGTCATCTGTAGGGTGTAACGGCCGGCGGCAAGACCCTGGAATGTGGCGGTGGAATTGCCGTTTTCGGCCACTGCGCCCATCGTCCGGGCGACCACACTCCCGCTGCTGGCTTCAGTAATCTCGTAATTAACTACGGCTCCCGCAAGAGCTGGAATCACGGTTGCCTGGAGATCGAGCGCGGACCCGGCCCCGACGTTGCTCAGATCGATGCCACTGGCCAACTGCACCGATATAACCACAGGATCGATCCTCACTGTCGCGCTGGGTGGACTGGACGAACTGTATCGTGGGTCGGTCACGCTCACGCTCTGGCCAAAGCTTTCGATCGGGGGGTCAGTAAAGTAGGCGGTGACCACGTAGTCGCCCGGAACCAACGGGACCTTGTCCACCCGAAGCTGGCCCGCATAATCGGTGATCTCGGTCAACGTCAGATTGACCGTAGGATTGTCTGGGCGGGTGATCACCAAGAACACTGTCGTCTCCGCTAATGAACGCACGCCGTCGGTCAACGTGCACATCAGGCTTTGGCACAGGCTGTCATCCGGGACCACCACCTCCACAGTCAGCGTCACTGGTTGCTTGGCTACAGTCAGCGTTGGGGGAATGCTGAGCCCCGCGGCGTACGTGGCGGTAGCTTCGTAAGTCGCGGTCATCTGATAAGGCCCAGGCAAGAGGAACAACGGCTGGATCACTTGCGCCACGCCGGCCTCGTCGGTCACCGCTTGGAACTGGTTCCTGCCGATGTTGAACGTGACCGTTTCCCCACTCACCGGTAGGCCGTTGCTGGTCAGCGTTCCCTGGAAGGTCACCACTTCCCCATAGGGAATGGGTTGACTGAAGTCCACCGGCTGACCATCGGACAAGGCCTCTATCACCAATTCCGTCGGACTAGGCGGCGGCGGTGGGTTCGGCGACGGCGGCGCCTGCGGGGTATAGAAGGCGCCCTGCCGCGTATCCAACGCGACCAGTCCGCCACCACTGACCGCCTGCACGAAGTAGCGTAGGTCTTGTGGATTGGTACTCTCAGCACTCACATCCACCACCGCCGACCACATCGTCGAATCGTCCGTGTGCTGGCTCAGAAGCACTGTTTGCCAACTCCCCTGCAGGCTCTCTGCCACTCCTGTATAGGTCACCAACACCTCCTGGACTCCGGCGAGCGGACTACCCACGACCTGCACCTGCACCTCCACTTGCTGAAGGAACGGGTCAATGCTGGCGTTCACCTGCGTGATCGTCGGCGCCGCCGCCACGGCCGCTCCCAGGTAACTGAGGAGCATTGCGCTGTTGTTGTAGTAGAGCCGGAACTGCATCGCGCTATATTTGCGTCGCAGCCCGGTTTGTGAGCCAGGTGGATTGGAGGCGTACTGAGCCGGCAGCACCATCAGTCGCGTGTTCCCACCCGCCTGGCTGCTGCACAAGTCCTGGTAGTAATTCACTCGCCAGGGCTGGAGCGGGTAAAACACATCGCTCAGGAAGGCGACGTGCACGCCGCGCGTTTCCGTGGCTGGGGCGCCAGTCAGAGGCAGCACACTTGTGCTCGTGTCATCGTCGCCGCCGTCACGATACGTTCCGCCGAGGAAGGCCACACCGCGCAGCACTGTCCCTTCCACTCCCACTCTGTACACTTCCAGAGGCAACACCGGCTCATTGGGATTGCTCACCACCCCATCTTTGCCCGACAAGTACGAGGCAACGACCGTCGTCGGCACCTGGTTCGGGTCCGCTGGGTAGATGAAAAGCGTCACTGGGTTGGCTTGCAGCGTCGGGGTGACCGGCAGATCGACACTCATCAGCCCCAACTCGCGGCCGGGCGTCCCCACTGCCGCCGACATCAGGTCCGCCTGCTGCACCGCCTGAGGGAACTCCGGCGGCAGAAGGCCTCGCCCATTAGGGAGATTGACACTCAGCATGGGAAGCCCATAGAGCGTGGCCTGCAGTAACGTCTTCGCGTAGATCGGTCGCACTTCCGCGACTCGCGCGAGATAGGCCTGTTTTGCCGCCAACAAGGCCTTCCCAATCGCGACGGGCCCTGTCCCCACTCGCAACCGCTTGAAGAAATCGAGGTACAACTGTTGACTGTACGCAATGAAATCGGTGTCACCATACTGATAACCCGTGCCCGCGATAAGCGTGGCCTGCTTCCGTGCAAACGCCTGCGGCCAGTCCGGCTCCAAGGTGATACCCGGCACGTCGTGCGGATCCACGGTGTTGTAGCCCGCATGGCAGCCACCGCTGACGACAATCGCATCCTGCAAATCGACCGCGCTGGCCGCCAACTCCGGCGCCAACAAGTGCGTGCGATAATCCGCCGCCAGCAACGCACTGGCGCTAAAGTGCCCTGACAGAAACATCAGGTCATGCCGTCGGCCCAACAATAGCGCCCGCAACTGATCCGCCGTCCAGGCCGCGGGGTCCTGCGGCGAAACATTCGCCGGCGTGATCAAGGTGTCGTGGACCGGGCTCGTTGGGTCGAGGCTGGCGACGAGGCTCGCCTCGATCGCCTGCGCACCCGCCGCCAGGAAGTCGTAACCCGTGACCAGCGAGCTACTGGTGCTCCGTACCACCCGCAGATTGGCCCCAACATCAAGGAAGGTCTTGGCCTCATCCAGATATGCGTCGATCACCCCTATGATCTCTGCGGGTGTCTCGACCAACCGCCCCACCGCGATGTCTGGCAGGGGCAGCAGCCGGCCCCCGATCGACACGTCGCACACCGCTCCGTAGTCATCCTGGCTCAAGAAGTTGTCCAGTCGCAGGCTGGCCTGCGAAGTGGTTTGATCTCTGACGGGCGGCACATAAGTGTTTTCTTCGCCAAGGTCTGTGTGGTCTGGATGTCGGAAGAACGGTATCACGTCATCGTTGCCCACCAGCACCACGTACTCCAGATCAGGATTGACCGCACGATAGCCTTGGATGACGCCTTTGATCGCCTCTGACACCCGGTTTTTCGCCGCCGGACAATCGGCGACCTGGTCCGATTGCGCGTTGGCTGCTAACACTCGCGCATCGGGCAACGCATTGATGATCGGATGGCTCGGATCCACCGGGTCAAAGACCAGGCCGGCCAGATCCACGACGACACCTTGAACCTCGGGTTGCTGCGCCAACAGGTTTAGCTCCTGCCCCAACGCGTATTTCTCTGAGCCAGTCCCGGCCATCCGGCTCAGGTCCGTCACGATGATTGTCCGATAGCTCCCGGCCACTGGCAGGGTCGTCGAGGTCGGCAAAGTCGCACTGCTCGCGCTGCAGTCCCCCGGCACCATCGCCACCGCCAAGTTGAACGGTGCCGCCACACTGAACGCCCCGTTGCGACCCACGACCGCGACATACCAATCCTCCTCACTGTTCCAGGTGTTGATCATAAGGCCCTCCGGCGCCGTTCCGTCAAAGGCAGACACGCCGATAAGGCTCCGCGGCACCGCGCTCGAGAAAACCAGGATCGGGCTGAACGCCGTCGGACTAAAAGCCGTCGGACTAAAGGCGGTCGGGCTGAACGCCGTCGGACTGAAGGACGCGGGGCTGAACGCCGTCGGGCTGAACGCCGTCGGGCTAAACGCCGTCGGACTGAACGCCGTCGGACTGAACGCCGTCGGACTGAAGGACGCGGGACTGAACGCCGTCGGGCTGAACGCCGTCGGACTAAACGCGGTGGGACTAAAGGCCGTCGGGCTGAACGCCGTCGGGCTGAAGGCGGTTGGACTAAACACCGTGGGACTAAACGCCGTCGGGCTAAACGCCGTCGGACTGAAGGCCGTCGGGCTGAAGGCCGTCGGACTGAACGCGGTCGGGCTGAACGCCGTCGGGCTGAAGGCCGTCGGGCTGAACGCGGTCGGACTGAAGGCCGTGGGGCTAAATGCCGTGGGGCTGAAGGCAGTCGGCGCGAACGCTCCTCCCGCGAAAGCATCGGACGACGATTCCGCGTTTTGACGCACCAAACTCTCTGCGTCGGTCGGCGTCGTGAACGCCTTGGCGATGTCTTCGAAGACCACCAGATCGAAGTCGGCCGGTAGGTTGTTCAGGCTCACCATCAGCTTGCTGTTCGGTTGCACACGCACCTTGAACCAGCAGACCAGACCCGGTCGATCCACATACTCAGTCGCCGAGGCCAACTGGATCGGGCGCACCTCCTGACTTTCCGGATCCAAATAGTACCGGGTCTCGAACGACAACTGACTGGCCCGCGGCCACACCACGTTTCCGAAGTAAGGCGTCAACAATGCGGAAACGATCACGTTCTTTGTGCTGGTCGCCGCGCCCGTCACCGCTCTCACTGTCAGCGTTGTGGTCCCCAACGAGTTCGGATCCCGGTTGACCGTCACCTCGCGACTGCTGCCACTGCCCGTGACACTGACGTTGTTGTCCGGGATGAACCGAGGATTGGACGAGGTGATTGTCACCTGAGCGGATGGATCCCCCACCGTCAACCGAATAGTCACCGTCGTGTCACTCGGCCCCATGATCCCCGGGGCGGTGTTCCGGAGCAGCGTCACCGAGTTGGCTGCCGTATTGACCACCACCAAGTCCGGCCGCCCATCCAGGTCCAGGTCCGCCACCGCCACTTGGCTGGGGCCTGCGTTGACGACCGTATTCGGGTCCTGCTGACACGGACACCCGCAGCCGGCGGTGACGTAATCCGAGCGGTTGACGAACGCATTGGGGCCCAGCGCGCAACCTGTGACGGTCGAGTTCTGGAACACAGAAACGCTGTGCCCGGTCCCGTTGAGGCCGAAGTTAGGCACCACCAGATGCAGCCGAGTGTCTCCCTCGAGGCTTGCCAACGTCACGTCGGCAGGCGCCTCTGCCGTCGCGAAGAACACGGGCGGGGCGAATGACAACTGTCCCGCGCTCGTGTTGCGTAGCGTCGCCACTTGCCCGGCGGTCCCCAGGCTCACTGCCAGGTCCACCAAGCCGTCGCCATTCACATCGCCCACGGCGACGCCGTTGGGCCCGCCGCCGACCAAGCCCAAGTCGATGCGGGCACCAAAGGCGATACCACCTGTTGCGCCCGTGCCGGGGAAGGCCCAAGCGAACCCTTGGTCGCCGGAACTGCCAACGGCTACCAAATCCAGCTTTCCGTCTTTATCCAAGTCGGCGGCGACGATCGCGATCGGCCCGGACGGCGTTGCCACCTCTACCGCTGGCCCGAAGCTGAGATTCCCGATGCTGCTTGAGTTGCGATAAACCGAAACCGAGTCGCCGCCACTGTTCGCCACCGCGACATCCGTTTTCCCATCCCGATCCCAATCCGCCAATGCCAGTCCGCTCGGATTCGACCCAGCGTGAAGCATGATCTCGAATCCCGGTGCGAAGGCCATTTGATCCGGCGTACTGAGGTTCCGGAAGACTGACGCCAAGCCGGTGCTATCCACGGCCACTATGTCCGGCAAACCGTCTCCATCCATGTCGGCCAAGCCCACCCGCACCGCCGTTCCCGCCATTGTCAGGGTCGCTGCGGGCGAAAAGCCGCCACAACTGAGGTTCCCCAAGGGTGTGTCGTTCCGGAACACCGCTACATAGCTGGCGTTGCCCACCACCAAGTCCGGCCGACCATCGCCATTCAAGTCCCCGGCCGCCACGCTCTGCGGGCTGGCTAGGTGCACCGTGCCGATCACGGGACAATCGCTCAGACCAGGCAAGTTGGGTGGGTTGGAGCCGTCATACACGCCACAGGCCGTGATCACCTCGTTGTTCTGAATGCTTCCTGCGGTAAAGAAACTCGTCGAGCTCAGCGGAACCGACAGCAGCGGGGGCGCCTCGGCTACCGTTACGGTGAAGCTGCACATGGCGACACCTTCCTCGTTCTGCGCGACGCAATCGACGGTAGTCGTGCCGATCGGAAAGGCGTATGGCGAGGTGATGACGCTCGAGTCGATGAGCGTCTGCACCGTCGGGGCGGGCGTGCCGCTGGCGGTGACGTCAAAGGGCACCAGCCCAGTGCACTGACCTGGGTCATTGTTGACGGTGACATTCGCCGGGCAAAAGATGCTTGGGACGCTCGGTACTTCCTCAAAAATGGCGAAAGGAGACAAAGAGTTGACTGCCCCGCAGACCAGGTTTGGCTCCAGCTCCAAGGAAGTCGTCACATTCACCCAAAAACCGCCCTCGAAATGGAACAGCCTCAGGCCTGTTACATTCTCGAAGGTGAGCCCGCTAAAACTAACACAGACCGTCACCGGGCCTGTGAACTGTGCGGTGGTCGAAAGGTCATAATAAGTAGCTGGAACAACCGCCTTGAAACCAGGCGGCGCGGCGGGTCCGGTGGAGCTGATGGTCAATCGCGTGTCACCTGCCTGCGTGACCTCAGCAAAAGTCACTCTCACCGGGCCTGTGCGAGTCGCGGCGTCAACTGGCTCCACGGTGATGCCTGGGCCGGCAGCGGTGTTGCCGCCGATCTTCCGGATGCGGTGGTTCCCGACTTCCGCGACGTAAATGGCGCCGAAAGAGTCCACCGCCACGGCGCGGGGCAGGTCAAGGCTCGCGCTCGCCGCTGGGCCTCCGTCGCCACCGAAACGGCGCACACCATCACCAGCGATGGTCGTGATGATGCCGCCGCTGACCTTGCAGACGCGGTGGTTCAATGTGTCGGCGATGAAGATGTCGCCTGAGGCTGGATCGACCGCCACGCCCCAAGGGTCGTTGAGGCTCGCCTGCGTGGCAGGTCCGTCCGCGATAAAGCCAGGGGTCCCGTTTCCAGCGACCGTTGTGATGCGACCATTCTTGACCTGCCGAATGCAGTGGTTCCCCCGGTCAGCGATGAGGAGGGTTCCGGAAGAATCGACAGCCAGCGAGAATGGCTGGTTCAAGCTCGCCTCGGTCGCCAGTCCGTTGTCACCTGAGTACCCTGCAGTCCCGTTCCCCGCCACGAGAGTGATGATTCCATTCTCGACCTTGCGGACGCGGTGGTTCATCCGATCGGCGATATAGACCTCTCCCCGGGGGCCGACGGCCACATCGCCGGGCTCGTTGAAAAGAGCGGCCAAGGCCGGGCCATTGTCTCCCCCGTACCCGGCGTTGCCTGTGCCCGCGAACCTGCTTAGCCTGCCGAACGTGTCAACGTGAACGACCCTAAAATTCGGGACGTCGCCTACGTAGATGACCCCCCCTTGGTCCACTGCGACGGTCTGAGGGTCGAAGAGCGTCGTGCTCGTGGCGATCTCGCCATCCACGGGCACACCGCTGATGTCCCGCCCGGCGACCGTGGTGATCAGCCCGGTGGCATCGACTTTGCGAATGCGGCTGTGGTGGTTGTCCGCGATGTAGAGGACTCCTGCTGAATCCACAACCACATCGGCAGGATCGTCCAGCAGCGCCGCGGTCGCGGGTCCGCCATCGCCGATGGCCCCCCCTCCTGCCACTGTGGTGATCGTGCCCGCGGAATCGACCTTGCGGATGCGCTGGTTAAGTTGATCGGCGATGTAGATGTTTCCGCCAGCGTCCCCGAAGACGTCGATGGGCGCGTTGAGGCGCGCCCCCGCGGCCTGTCCGCCATCGCCCGCGAAATCACCGCCCCAATCGGAGCCGCTCCCCACAGGCCCGGAGCCGGCGAAGGTCTGGATCCTCCCGTCGGTAGCAACCCTCCGGACCCGGTGGTTGCGATGGTCGGCGATGTAGATGTTCCCGCTCGGGTCCACGTACACGCCGGCGGGCCAATCGAGCTGCGCTGCCGTGGCAGGCCCTCCATCGCCCGAGAAACCGAGCGTGCCGTTGCCAGCGACCGTCGAGATGTTCTGGGCCTCATTTACCATGCGGATGCGGTGGTTTCTGGTGTCAGCGATGAAAATACGTCCGCTCCCGTCCACCCAGACGTCCGTGGGCGCGTTGAGACTCGCGTCAACGGCTGGGCCTCCCTCTCCAGAGAAGCCGGCCGTGCCATTGCCCGCGACGACCGTGACCGTGCCGGAGGGCGTGACTCGGAAGACCCGATGGGCCTGCCAGTCGGCGACATAGACGTTTCCATCCCGATCGGTCGCGATCCCGTACGGCTCGTTGAAACCGGCGACAAGCGTGCTGATCGTCCCGGCAGGTGTCACCTTGCGGATCCTGTGGGTGAACGTGTCAGAGATGAACAGGTTCCCGCCAGAGTCCGCGGCTACGGAGAAGGGGAACGAGAGGCGTGCATTTTTCGCCTGTCCATCGTCGCCGCTGAAGCCCGGGCTTCCGGTGCCGGCCACGCGGCTTAGGCTGCCGCCCGTGACCTTTCGCACGCGGTCGCCCGCGCTTTCGGCGATGTAGAGGGTGCCCGAACCGTCCACCCACACACCCGTCGGAAACACGAGGGCCGCAGTCTGCGCATCCACCTCGTCAGGCAGCTCTCCCCCTGCTACGGTGCAGATCATCTGCCCGCCGAAGGGCAGTACAACTTCCGTCTCGAAGATTGCGAAGAGACCGAGCGAGTCTGCGGTGCCGCAGATCCGGTTGGCTTGGTAGTCGAGCGACGAGGGCACCTCCACCCACGCGCCGTTCGCGTACTGGAAAAGCCGCAGCTCGAGCTCGTTGTGGAACAGCGTGCCAGTGTAGTCGATGCAGACCCCCACGCTCCCGGTAAACCCTGCCGTCGTCGAGAGCTCGTAGTAAACTGGGGGGCGCCCGGCTTGCCAGCCTGCCGG
>ORMF010145005.1_pt1 | contig 31373 bp, 25 predicted proteins | sample 1779871 | NCBI WGS metagenome assembly ORMF01 (sample SAMEA104232316, study PRJEB22302) | groundwater metagenome | biome: forest; feature: aquifer; material: groundwater | place: USA | collected 2011-08-07 | depth 5.4 m | reverse complement strand
TCATCCAGAGTAACGGGCTCTTGCTCCAGGGTCTCAGCGGCACGGCGTCGGCCTATCTCTGGAGTCTGCCGACACAAACGGTCAACCACACCGACCATTTCTATTTGACGACCGGCGCACCGCCGAACGGCTACACCCCGGACGGCACCACGGGTTATATCGACAACACATCATTTACCGGCACCGTGGCCTTAGTTCGCTACGTCAACGCGAGCACGGCTCATCACTACTATTCGACCACGAGCGATCCGCCTTCGGGCTTTGCCAGTGAAGCGACCGTCGGCTACCTCCACACCAGCGGCGGCTCGGGGCTCATCGCGATTTACCGCCACTACAATTCGACCACCGGCGACTATCTCCTTTCGACCTCTTCCGGTCCGCCGAGCGGCTACGCACTTCAGGCCACCCTCGGCTACCTCCACACCGCCACCGGCCCGAGCGGCAGCTATCAGGATTTGACCTACCAGTTCGACAACGGCGGCAATCTCACCGGCATCACCGACGCGCTTTGGACCGCCAGCCGGAGCTTTGCCTACGACGATCTGAACCGTCTCACCAGCGCCACCGGCAACTTTGGTCAGAATCTTGCCCTGGTCACGCACAACTACGCCTACGACGCCATCGGCAACATCTTGAGCAAGGCCGGCGTCCTCTACTACTACTGCAATCATCCGCAACAGCCGGCCGCTTCACAATACTGCGGCGGATCGTTGCATCCCTCCGCCGTCGTCAATACCTCCGACGGCAACGTTTACACCTACGACGCCAACGGCAACACGAGACTCGGCGCCGGGCGCGACATCACCTGGACCGTCGATAACCGCGTGGCAAGCGTCACGGCGCCAGGCGGCTCGGCCGACATGGTCTATGATCACACCGGCATCCGGGTGAAAAAGAGCGGCAGCGCCGGCACCACCTACTTCCCGTTCGGCGGCTACGAGGTCACCGGCACGGTTGTCACCAAATATATCCGGCTCGGCAACGAGACCCTGGCGGCCAAGATGGGCGGCGAGAAGCTTTTCTACCACAACGATCACCTAGGCGGCGTCAACGTTATCACCAACATCTTCGCCGTCCGGTGCCAACTGACCGAGTACGACCCGTGGGGCAGCGTGTCGAGGCAAGATGGCAACTGCGACCCCACCAAACGCTTCAACGGCAAGGAGCTCGATCCTGAGTCTGGCCTTTACTACTACGGCGGCAGATACTACGACCCGCTACTGGCAAGATTTATTTCCCCCGATCCGTTCATCCAATCACCCGGCAATCCGCAGAACTTCAACCGCTACAGCTACACGATCAACAACCCGCAGATCTATATCGACCCGAGCGGACACTTCTTCTGGATGCTCCTTTCAGCGCTCACCAGCAAGGGCTCGCATAGGCCTTTGGCAAATGATCCAATCAGCTTCATACTTTCGAAGCTCCCGAAGAAAGCTAACGCGGGAATCCAAATTTTCGGCGGCGTAGTGATGATGATTACGGGAAATCCGGCGGGCGCTCTCGTCGTAGCTTCGGGAGCATTGAGCTTTGGGAAAGGGAACGGATTTCAAATAGCCAGCCAGGTGCTGGGGATCGCGGGAACCATCGCGGGTCTTTACCACTCCTATGGTCCAGGTACGCCGTGGAGTTCGGAGAGTGGGCGGTTAAAGACGGACTCCCTTGCCGGCGAGCAGTTCGCGGCTGCAACCGAGGGAGGCACCCTAACAGACGCCGGTGGCCGAGGAGATCTGTCATGGTCGGAATATATGGAAATGCGCCGGCCTGATAACGACGGTTATCACACCTTAGGAGAGGCCAAGTGGCAGTGGCAAAACGCGAAGGGCGCACCGGTCACCGTAGATACGGACAAACTGGATTTCTCAGGCTTGAATATAAGCAGCTTCACGAAGGGAGTAGGATCTACAATAAACTTTGAGTTGCCAAAATTACAGGACTTCATGGTCCACGGAACTGTGACCGTTCGACTTAATCCTAATTCCTCGATTTCCGTCCTTAGTGGCGATTTTGATTTTGATATGAAACCCTGGCTTACACATTTCACACGCAACCTGAAAACACTCGCATTGCGAACTTATGTGGGTTCGGGGCAACCATATACGATACATTACCAAGGTACGGCGCCTGTAGCGCCGTGAGGTGGACCATGCGTCGTCAGGTTTTTAGAGTTTTGGGCATTGGGCTCTTAGTGGGCATAGTTATTTGGGCGACACTTTACTGGACTCGCACACCCGTTACTCAGATTGAAGCTTTGCAGTTTGCGAGACAACGGTTAGACTGGTCCGGTGAACGATTAGGCTTCGATCCTTTTATCTTCCAAGGACCGGCACCCATAGAGGTAGGTGGTGCTGCGTACTCTTTTCAATGGTCCTATTCAGACAATAAAGGACAGATTGAAATCATCATCTCTGTCGACAACGACGGGGGAACCGAAATCGCCTTTAACGGAGATATAGAACGCTTACGAAAGCAAACGATTGGGGCAGGCAACCCTAAACGGAGGAATAAGGGGTCACCCATTAGCCGGCAGGTCAACTAGGCACAGACGGTCCCGGGGTTGGGGTCTGGCCTGAGGGGTTGGGGGTTGGGGTCTGGCCTGAGGGTTGGGGGTTGGGGTCTGGCCTGAGTATTGACTTATTTGCCCTAGCGAGCAGTGGAGAAGCTACTTCGGGGCTTTGGTAAGTGAAGAAACTGTAGGGAACGTCGCTTAAGATTTCTGACTTCAAAGGAGACGAGCCATGCTGATGAAACATATTGCTAGGAAAAACTGGACAGGAAAACATTGCGGGCTGCGGAGTGGATTTTTGCTCGGCGCCCTTGGGGCGTTGATGTTGGCGTTGCCTGCGAGCCTGTACGCGCAAAGCTCGCCGCTGACGGTGCAGCCCTCCACCGGCCGAGTGGGGGTCGGTACCATCGCTCCGAGTGAAAAGTTGGATGTAGACGGCAATGTTAAAGCTACCAGGTTCATCGGCGACGGCTCGCAGTTGACCAACCTGCCGATCCAAAGCGCCGACGTGCAGGTATTCACGACCCCTGGCGCTAATACCTGGACCAAGCCGGCCAACGCTAAGATAGTCTATCTGTTTGCCATTGGCGGCGGTCAGGGAGGTGGTTCAGGACGGCGTGGCGCGAATAGCAGTACCCGGGGAGGAGGTCGTGGTGGCAAAGCTGGATATGCGGGGGCCAGTTGGTTTGTCGCCTCCAGCCTCAGCGCAACTGAAGCTGTCACCGTTGGCGCGGGCGGCGCAGGCGGCACGGCCGTCAGTGTGGACTCAACAAACGGAAACGGTGGGGCTGGTGGGGGCGCGACCAGTTTTGGGAGCTTGTTTGGCGTAGGGGGTGGTTCAGACGACGATGAGAGCGGAAGTGGTTTGGGCGGTGATCAGTATGGCGGCGCACCGGGTGGTTACGGCGCAAACTCAGCGCACGGGGGTGACGGCGGCAACATCACTGGCGCCAACGTGTCAAACGCGGGCACAGCCGGTGGTTCGGGATCTACGGCGGTAGAAACGGGTGGGGCGGGGGGCGCGGGGAGCAGCAATGGCGGCGCCGGCACCGCGGCGCCCACTAATGGAGCGCGCTTGGGTGGGGGCGGAGGAGGTGGCGGCGCGGGCGCATCGGCCGGCGGCGTGGCGGGCGCGGGCGGGAATGGCGCCACGTACGGTGCCGGAGGTGCTGGTGGCGGTGCCTCGCGCAACGGCAGCAACAGTGGGAAAGGCGGTGATGGCGCGCCGGGTATCGTAATCGTCATTTCGACTTTCTAAGAGTGAATGGGGAGCAGTTGCTCTCTAGAACGGAGTTTAGCGATGGGGTCAGACACGACTTTCGATTCTGCTGAAAACCCTACGAATGCTTCGACGAGGCTCATACTTCGACAAGCTCAGTAGAACGGAAAATTTCCAATGATTTCAGAAGCTCCTCCGTTCGTTCCTTCGTCAAGCTCAGGACGGGCTCTGGGGATCTCGAAGGATGAACGGAGGGTTTTTCAGCAGAATCGAAATAGCACCCTGGCCCTCATTCCTTCGGCCGTTCCTCGTTCCCCGTCTCTCATCCAAACAACTTCTCAAAGATCTCCCTCAACTCGTTTCCTCTTTCACCCCATTCGGGCCGGTAGACAAAGACCTTTCTGCCTTTGAACGAAAGTCGTGGGGACAACGATGGAACCACGTCGGGATCCGCCGGTGTCCTGCCAACCTCCCCCAGAATATGCTGCCCTTGTTTTGACAGTGAAAAGTTAGCAAACAGCCGGGCCATGTTCGGATGCGGAGCCTTCGCGGCTACGCCGATGATCTGGACCTTAATCAACAAAGGATCCGTCATTATCCAATCCACCGGCGCGCCTTTTAACCTGAGCCCCTCGATTCCGTTGGCGCGGACGTTTAAGCCCAGCGCATCTTCTCCAGCAGCGACAAGCTGGCTCAAAAGTGTGTGCCCCCTTCGCAGCACCGGCTTTTGCGCTGCCAGCGCTTTCATAAAGGAGTTTCCTTGCTCTCCGCCTCCGACGATTTCCTGAACGGCAGCGCCCCAGTCCCAACCGGTAACCTCGAGGCCGAGTTTGCCCTTCAGCTCCGGTCTGAGAAGATCCTGGAATCTGCGCGGCACAAGCTCTTTGGGAAGCAGCCCGGTATTCCAGCCCAGCACCTCGAGGTTAAGAGCGTGCGCAGACCAGCGGCCTTCCGGATCTCTCATTTCCTTTGGATAACGCATCGCCTCCGGCGGCGCGTAACGCGCGAAGAGATTTCTTTTGAGCAGCTCGGTCACCCGAAGGAGGTCCAGTCGATAAATGTCGGCGGTGAAGCGTCCGGCATTCACTTCGGTTATGATCCGCGACAAGAGCCTTTCGCCGAGAAGCGGAATGAATTCAACTTTGGCGAATGGGTATGATTTTCTGAATCCTTCAATGAGCTTTTGGATATCCGATGTTTGCATGCTCATGTAGAGCGTCAATGATCCCTCTTTTTTCGCCCCTTCAACGAGAGACTGCAGATCCTCCTGCGCGCTGGCTGGCGACAACCACAACGCAAGCGCCAACACAATCCACAAAAGACTTGTCATCGTGAGATCTCCTCGGTTAGGTTTAATTCCGGCGCAGCCGGTCAGAGTAAATCCCGTTTATATCCCGCTTTTTCCAAAGGGAAGTTAAAGAGGGAGGAAATTTTCATGGGTAATTTTGTCAGTCTTCCTCGCTTTGAACACGAGTTGCTTCCTTAGGAAAAGCGGAGTCAGGAGATTTTCCGGATACGACTCCCCGTAGGATCGCTCTCCAAGAGAATCCTCAACGGTTCTGTGTCACAACCTCAACCAAAACCGCCTGCCCCGTCTCCTTGATCGCCCGTACGGCCGCGCGCAAGGCGCCCTGAAGCTCACCAGGCTCCGTGACGGGTCCGATCCCCCGCACCCCGTAACCCTCCGCCACCCTGGCATAATTCACGTTGGGCTTCTCCAGGCGAATGCCGATCACACGGTTTTCAACCGGTCTTCCTCTGTCGATTGCGACGAGGCGCTGGTGTTCTTCGTCATTGTAATAGGACCGGTTGTTGAAGAGCACAATCAAGAGAGGAATCTCATGATGAGCGAGAGTCCAGAGAGCACTCGGTCCGAACAGAAAATCACCATCCGGTTGAACGGCGACGCAAAGCTTGCCTGATCCCTTCAACGCCAGGGCTGCTCCCAGAGAGGCGGGCAATCCCACGCCGACGCCGCCGTGCCAGCGCCGGCCGATGAACTGGTTAAAACGGCTCAGGTTGAGAAAATGTCTTTCCTTGAGATTCGAAGTTCCATGCGTGAGAACATAGTCCTCATCCCGGAGCACCTCGGCCATTTCGGCGGCCAGCCGCACCGACGAGATCGGCTTCTCATCCCACTTGCGTTCTTTCTCGCCGGCAAATCTTTCTTCCAGTTCGCTACGGAGGCGCGCGAGAGTTTCTCTTCGTTTTTCTATCTGCGGCTGAATTCTACGCAGCCGTTCCTCTTCGTCCTTCAGACGCCGGACAAGCTCGGGAAGAAAGACCCGCGTCTCGGCGCGAATCGGAAGATCGATTTCGGCAAGTTTGTCGTAATCCTGCGACCAACTCCTGACCAGGAGCTCTTTCAGATCGACGTGAATAATCCTGGCTCCGGCCGGAGTCACCGGGACCGATATCCGATTGGCCCCTTCCGATTTTCTTTCACTGATCGCTCCGAACAAGTCCGCTACGTCCAGGCCGAGAACCAGATCGGCCTGAGATAGAACCGCCCTTTCCTGCCCGGTTAAATTCAGTGGATGCAAAGAGGGAAAATTGAGCCGTCCTCCCCGATCCAAAACAGGTATCGCGAGCATTTCCGCCAGCTCGATCAGCGCGTGAAAAGCTTCCGCCGTTCTGCCGACCCAATCAGCCACAATCACGGGCCGCTCCGCTTCGAAAAGCCAGCGGATCGTCTTCTCAAACCCTTCCTCCGGCGCCTGCAGAGGTAGAGAAGACGGATAACGATTCAAATCAGGCAAGGGAACATCTTCTGTCATGCGACTTTCCTGGAGATCGACGTCGTAACAGACATATACCGGGCCGGTTGGCTCCGTCGTCGCCAGTCGATGAGCCCGGATAAAGGATTCGGGAATGCTCTGGAGGCTTGCGGGTTGGTCATCCCATTTCACATAATCCCTGACCTGCTGGCCCTGGACCAGGGCGGTATGGACCCAATCCGTTCCAGGCCGCCGCTTGGCCGTGTCCATGGGACCCGTTCCACCCAGCACCAGAATGGGAACGCGGCTGCTCCAGGCGTTGTAGATCGCCATGGTCGCGTGCTGGAGTCCAACGATGTTATGAACGATTGCGGCCATCGGCCTGCCGGTAATCCTCGCATAGCCGAAGGCCATTGTGACCGCGATCTCCTCGTGGCAGCAGAGAATGACCTCCGGCGACTTGTTGCCGCCGTAGTTGACAAGCGAGTCATGCAGCCCGCGAAACGAGGCGCCGGGATTCAGCGCCGCATACTCGATATTGAACGCCTTGAGAAGATCGACGATGAGATCGGAGCCGTACTCGGGCTTTCTGTCTTTCGCAGAATTCATAATTTCACCAACCGCGCGGTATTCTCGCCGATGATATTTTCTTTTCGCCTTTGCGCGAGTCCTGTCCGGGCCAAACTTCCTGAGACTGTATCCAGAAGCCAGGAATCGAAATGAGGATAAGCGGTCGCCATTAGAATGTCATCTCCGCCAAGTTCCGCGGGCCGCGCCAGGTCCCCTCTCCCCCGCATCGCATCTCTCAGTAAGGACAGAAGGGCTTCGTACTCCGGGGTCTTGTGGAGTACCGTGGTGCGACCATGACCACCGCCAATTTCACGACATGCACAACCGCCTTGTCGTAAACGCGGATTTGTCGGCACAGAACCGCTTTTACCACTGTCCTGCCACAGCGAGCAACAAAAAAATATCCCGTTAAATTGGGGGGAATTGGGGCAACTGCGCGGGAGAGCCTCTGGAGTCAGAACATTTTTCCTTCGCGCCGTACAAGATTATTATTGAAAAGCTGCCAACTTCCTACTATAATACCGGTGATTTCACCGCCATTGTCTTGCGTCTTCTTTTCGAGGAGGTCCATTATGAAGCAGATCCGTTTGTGGGTGGCTGCGGGCCTGGTCGCGTTTGTCGCGGTCGTACTTGCACCCGGGGACATCCAAGCCCAGGCTTTGCAAAAGGTTAGGATCGCAATCCCGACCATCAACGTTCTCACCCGGCCCTGGTATATCGCCAAAGATAAGGGGTTCTACGCGGCGGAAGGGCTGGACCCGGAGTTCATTTATGTGCAGGGGACACTGCAACCCCCGGCCCTCGTGAACGGAGAAATCGACTTCGCCGGCAGCGGAGATACCGGCGTGCGGGCCGCTGCAAACGGCGTCCCGATCAAGTTGGTCTTTGCCATGACGCACCGGCCCGATTTCATGCTGGTGGTCAAACCGGAGATCAAATCCGGCAAGGAGCTGCGCGGTAAAAAGATCGCCGTCTCCTCCATCGGTTCGCTCACCGCCGTCGGGGCCAAAGCGGCCGCCGGTGCCCTGGGCCTCAATCCCGACACGGACATTTTCCTCTTGGCGATGGGCGAGCAGACCAACCGCTTCGCGGCTCTGCAGGCCGGCTCGGCGGACGGTATGATCGTCGATCCCGGTCTGGCCCTGGCCGCGCAAAAGAAAGGATTTCACATCCTATCTCGCGTCGGAGAACAACTTGAACTCATTCAAGTGGGACTCGCTATGTCCAATCAGAAGCTCAAGAGTCATCTAGATCTGGCGCGCCGTTTTCTCAAAGGTTCCGTGCGCGGACTCGTCGACGTGCAGAAAAACCCCGAGGACATGATCCAGGCCGTGATGAAACTGCGCAAACTCAACCGCGAAGACGCAACCGCCGTCTATAAAATGGAACTCAACTCGTTCACCAGGGACGGCACCCCTACCCGCAAGTCCGTAGAGAGCGCGATTCAGATTGCCCTCCAGGGAAGGCCCGGACCGAAACCCACTTATGAGGACCTCGTCGATCTGACTCCCTTAAAGCAAGCCCACAAAGAGTTGGGGATCACGGGAAATTACTGAGCGCCCGGCAAGATCATGGAGAGGGTTTTTCGCTTGAGGGTGAGGATTCGAAGTGCATAGTTGACGCTGGTTTGAATCTTCGCAGTCGATCCTGTCGACGTTGGAGACCGGGTGGATTTTCTGAATTCTAGACCCGCTTAGATATGCCAACGCTACTGATCACGGGTTAGTAATCGTATTGAAAGTAATGTGATAGCGAATTCCGGTGTGATCGATTCCTTCGTTTTGTATGCAGGAACACCCCAGGCTTCCGTGAGACATGTGATCAAAGAAAAGCGATAGAGCGTGATTTTTCCAGAAAGTAGCCCCTATTTCCAATTGAATCCGTGGCAGAACGCGAGAACCAAATCCACAATCGTTGTCTACCCGGCATTTAGTCTCGTTCTTCTTCAGCGGCCCTGTGTGAACCGCCGTGCTCACACCGCCTGAAACCCAAAGTCTCTTGCTGAAATCATTGGTGAGGTTGTCCAGGAACGCGTTGGACAAACTAACCTCCCACGCCAGTCCGAGATAGAAAGCGCTGGTGTCCCCTGTGAAGTTCGGAGTTGCGCCGGCCATCGGAAAGGGAGAACCAACCCAACGCCACCATCTCCACTCAGGATGATTGAACTGCACCTCCCAGTGGGGATCAACCCCGTTTTCCCTCTTATCGCTTATGAATCCAACATCATGCAAGAGTATGCCGAACGCAACCTTGCGGACCCATGGTTTTGATTCGTTCTTATCCGCGTTACCAGCTGCGCTTTCCCCAGCGAAAGCAGTTGCTGAGAGCAGAGAAGTAAAGAAAAACAACGCAAGAATAATCCGCGAATTCATATTAGCGAAAAAGATAACATCAGAAAACAGTATTTTTCAAGCACTTTTAGTCAGAATTGAGTCCCAAAATAACTCGCAAGAGATTATTACGCCGGGAAATAAGTGGCTGCTAGTTTCCGGGTCGCCCTTTCCTTCAGATGGCATAGGTATAGTTTGGTCTCACCATTATCAGATCTGAAGTTGAATAGTTGACGCTGGTTTTAATCTCCGCAGTCGATCCTGTCAACCTTGGAGACCAGCCGGATTTACTCAACTCCAGATCCATTTACATTTACTGACCCGTTTACGTTTATCTAGGTTCAACGAAACGCGAGTGTCCAGCAATAGATTAACACGGCGACTGCCGCAGTGCCGCAGGCCCATTGGATACGCAACCCCGGCGGACGCGGCGTAACCAAAGCGAAAAGGATTCCCAGGACAGCGCCAACCAGAAGACCGCAGAGATGAGCCCAAATATCGACGCGCGGTCCGCCGCTGCCGAGCATCCCGAGAAGGGCAAGAGCCGCGGCCACCGGCAGCCAGGCGCGCCACCGGCTTATAGCTCGACGGCGGCGCCGTATCGTACCGAGGCTAGCGAGCATACCGACCGCGCCAAAAACCGCCGTGGAGGCACCGACCGCGATGTGAGGCGAACCGTGCAGAAAAGCGTTGGCGAGATTGCCGCCCGCCCCGGCTAGCAGAACGAGAGCGCCACCGAGCCCCACACCCGCCATGCTAGACACGGCACCGAGAAATAATGCAGTGGCGACAGCATTGCTCAGTGCGTGAGCAACATCGGCATGGAGCGTGAGAGCGGTCACCGTACGCCAAAGCTCACCTTGAAGTATCCGCTCGGCGTCCGCGCTGCCGCGCGCGAACCAAGACAGCGCCGGCAGCCACTGAACCGTGATGGAAAAAAATATCAGGAGCATCAGCGCAACGGCAACTCCGGCGAGCCAGCTCCCCGACCCCATCGGCTCGACGGGCTCCGCTACTTTCCGCGGGTTCTCCCGCTCGTATGCCGAGAGACTGGCAAGCGCTCTATCCACCTCTGATTCCGGCACGCTGAGAACGACGCCGTCCGGTGTCGACCGCAGGGTCGGTGATAGCCCCTGAGCCAGAAGCACAAGTTCCCACTCCTCGGCCAAGTGGTGGTCGCTTGTGACGCGCAGGAGGACTTGCGAACCTTGGTTCATCGCTGCGGTTCAACGTTCAAGGTTCCATGTTCAACGAAAGACAAACTCGGTGGACACTTCCACGTTTCGGCAATTCCGGAAACGTCGAAATATTTGAAAGCAAGCGGCGGCGAATTCACCGCCGATGCGCCGAGGCTATGCTTGAAGCCCGTTACAAATGTTCCAGACCGGGAAAAGTAGCCTGTCCCATTTTCGTCACCCTCTCCCACTCTTAGCATTTTAACGTTTGAAACGACTTGAACGATTTGAACGAGGCTCTAAAACAGGCCACAGCAATTTCCAAAACCTGACGCTCGAAGCTGACTTGCAACATGGGCTAGTCCAAGGTCTCCGAAATATAGTAGTCCAAAAATCGCCGCAGTGCGTTGCCCTGGGTCTCTAGCTCCACGATCGAACGCGACTCCGCTTCGCTGTGGGCTTTGGGCGCGCCCAGAACCGACGCCATGATTTGGATGCGGACATTCTTCACCAGATTAATCCCCAGCCGCACCAACTCATCAAGGTCATCACTAACCACCGTGGCGCCGTGTCCGCGCAGTAGAATCGAGTTGTGGCCTGCCAAGACCCGAGCGAGATCGTCGCCGAGGGCCGGCGTCACGATCAACGAGGGAGAATCGAAAATGGGCGTTCCCTGGTAAAAGAACACGCCGCAATTCGCCACCACTTTGACTCCTTGTTCCACCACGCTTGCGGCAATAAGCTCGTCGGGATGGTAATGCAGGATGCACTTTACCTCCGGCCTGGCTCTGTAAATCGACGTGTGCATCGGTGTTTCACCGTTGGGCTCGCCGAATCCTTCGAGCTTTTCACCTTCCATGTTCAGGATGATGAAATCACGCATGGACACTTTTCCCGGCGGCATCTTAGGGGTGCTTAGAATACGATCCTCGGCGGCGCGCACCGTCACATGTCCGAAGCCGTCGAAAAGTTTTTGGCTCTGGAAGATCTTGCAGGCGAGGAGCAGTTTTTCTTTCAAGAGTTCGACATGGTCCATGCGAAATCTCCTTGTTGCGTCAATCTAATATTCCCCGCAGCTTGCTGCGGGCACCTTCAAATGGGGTTTCCAAAGGGGGCGAGCATCCCCTTTGGTCGCCTGCGGGGTCAATACCCCGCAGGCGAAATGCCTGGTTTATTTGACGGGCAGATCCAGAGGGATGCCAACCAGCCGACGGCCTCCCGATGATGTCACTTGAAGGGTGTCGCCGAACATGACTCCGACGTCGGTTTTCCAGCGCGGATTGTGGATGTCGATATTGGTCCCGAAGATCATATTTTCCTCGAGAGCAAAATCAGCCATGTCATCGAACGCCATGGGTCCCCAGCCCGGTTTATACACGATGGTTGGAAAGTCGGCCGAGGACAGGCCGTGATTATGAAAACCCAACTCCAGATAATCCAGACCGCGGGTTATCACGGGCGCACGCATAGCCGTTGCGATTTCCCGCACGGTAGCACCCGGTCGAAACTTTTCGACGGCGGCGTTGAGGCATTCCACGGCGACCCCGTGCAACTCTCTTAACTCTTTCGGCGGTTCGCCCACAACCACGGTAAACTCCACAGCTGAAAGGTAGCCCGCGTAACTTACGTGAAATTCGCAAATGACGATGTCGCCCTTTTCGAGCCTGCGAGTCGTCGGGCAAAGCGGCTGATCATTGCCGTGGATAAGCCTTCGCCGCATGGCGGCACTTCCTTCAATCGGGCCCGAGCTCATCAGGATGAAGATATTCGGCTCGGCGCCCTCGATAAGCTGCGTTCGGATCATCGCGGCGTAAAGCTCGTTCTCTCCCACTCCCGGCGCCGCTGTCTCGATCATGGTGTCGACGACTTTGCGCGCAATGCCGCCGGAAATTTCGAGCATGCTGATTTCTTCGGCGCTTTTGACGCGCCGCAACTCCTCGATCATCTCGCTCTCATCGGTGAGAGTCGCATCTGGCAAGCCTGCCTGAAGGGCCAGGTAATCGTGATAGGTGAGATTATTCCCCGCCACCACGTTGCCGTAGGACACCACGCCTATCCGCCCGCGCTCGAAGCCGCGCGCTTTAATTTCTTCGATAATGCTTTTCATGGAATAGGGGCGCAGGTCCTGGATCCAGTCCTGAGCCGCCGCATAACCGTTGTACGGGAGGCTCATGTGGCGCGGCGCGCTAAATAGCGTCACCTCTCCGTGATGAGGGAAAAGCGCTATGCCACCGTGCCAGCTCCCGACCTGGGTGAGATATCTGACATTGGTCATGCCGAGGCCCTGAGATATTGTATTGCCCCAAACAACCAGGCAGTCGATCGCCTTGGCTGCCATGCGCTCGCGGGCGGCGCCCCAGCGCCGGTCGCGCTCCCGAAGAGACAACTGCGGCAAGTATGGCTTTAGATCCATGATTCGAGATTCCATGAGACTCTCCTATCTGAGCCGGGTCAATAAGGCTGGAACCAAGCAGTTGGTAACCGTATGTTCCGGTGTTCGCCGCGTTCAACGGATAGCGGCGAATTGACTGTCCGCGATGCTCTCAACCTCGACGGGACTTCGGCCAAGAGTCCGAGCGTGGAAGGCGATCTCCGAGCGGATGAGGTCCGGGGAGAGGTCGGCGCTCCAGAGGTCCTTCAAAACGTCGTAGCAGCGCACGGCCAACGGGAGTTCCAACTTAAAACGGCGGGCGATAAATTCCACTGCAGCCTCCCGGTCGGTTTTTAGCGCAGTGACTCCCCGGACATAGCTCCGTACCATGGCTTCCACCATGGGGCGCCGGTTGGCGATCGTGGCTGTGGTTGCTACCAGGCCGTGGCTGGCGGCGCCGGGAAAGTGAGTACTCAGCTCGATCAAGGATCGGAAACCCTTGTCCTCGAGGAGAAAGAGTATCGGCGGCGCGGCGACGAGTCCGGCATACGCGCCGGCTTCGAGGCCCCGGACATGGTCGGCCATTTTCTCCCCGGGGGCGCGGGGTACGAGGAAAACATCACGACCGGGGAGCAACCCCTGTTCTTGCAAGAGCAGGCGTGTTTGAATTTCGGGCGTGGAACCTGCCACGGGGGTGGCGATCCGCTGCCCTCGGAAATGCTCAAAACTCTGAACCCCCTGGGCCACGACCAGGTCGTGGACGGGGTCCTTGAGAACCTGGAGAAGGATCCTCAAGTCCGTGGGGCCTTGCAGAGCTGTTTGAATGACGCACTCGTTGGCGGCCCCGAAATCGGCCTCGCCGCGCGCCACAGCGTCCGTATTGCGCAGACCGGGACGGATCATCACCTCAACTTCGAGTGATTCCCGGAGGAAAAACCCCCGCTCGATACCGAACAAATAATTGCACAGGTTCAGGCTCGGTGCCATGATGGCGAGCCGAACTTTTTCATTTGTCATGCTTCCTCCATTACCGGGGCGGCGTGATAAATTCACCCGCCGGGCTACCTTCCCAACAACTTTCCCAGCCGTTGAATCACCTCCGGCGGTTGCGCCATGACCTCGTTGGCCGACGCTTCCAACTCTTCGCCGCCGACCGGCTGGAGACCGAAGTTCCGTCTCTTCGCTTCAGCGATCAGCTCGGCATCTTTGAGCGCGCTCGCAAAGGCGCCGCGCAAGACCCTGGTCCGATCGGCAGGAACCGTCGGCGCGGCCACCATCGGGCGGCCAAGAACACCGACGGTCAGGACGACTCTGGCCAATCGTCTGCTACCCTCCGCAGTGTTGTGTTTGTCCATCAGTTCGTAGAGCGTCGGCACCTCGGCAAGCTGCGGGTCCCGTTTGCGGCCGGTCTGAACCAGATTGCGGACAAAGCCGGTTTTGCGCCAGGTGTGGAATGGCTCGCGGGCAAAAAACGCCTCGATGCTCATGCCGCGGCAGTGAATCTCGCCCCGTTCAACGCCCAGGTCGACTTCATTGCCACCCTGGTATCCGGTCACAATCTTGAATTTCAAATCCAGGGTCTCTTCCAGCAATCTCGGCAGATAGTAGCCCATGTTGGCCTGTCCCGAACTGCCGCACCTGGGAGGCTCGGCCGCTTTGCGGATCTCTTCAATCGTCCGATAGGGCGCGTCCGCGCGCATATACATCTGCGAATTGCTTTGGACGGGAGAGCCGATCCAGGAAAACTTCGTCCAATCGAACTGGACCTCTTTTTTTCCCAAGAGCTGATCGATATAGAGACCCGGCGATATCCACCCCAGGGTCAGCCCATCGGGCTTGGCCACGCCGTAAACGTAATTGGCCGCAACCATGGATCCGGCGCCCGCCATGTTCTGGACGATGACGCTCGGATTGCCAGGAATGTACTTCGTCATGATCGGGCCGATCAGACGCGGCCATTGATCGTCCACGTCTCCGGCGCCAAAGCCAGTGACAATTCTAATGGTCTTGCCTTTGTAAAACGGCTCGCCCTGGGCATGGAGAGCACGGGCGAATAACAAGCTCAGCGCCAAAACGAATAAGCACAAGAAAGTTGTCTTGCCGGCTCGGCTGTTCATAGCGACCTCCCCGCAGCTTTGTAATTATCGTTGCCCATTCGGCATCCTCTAGCAGGCTGCTGAAAAGACTCGTAGGCTTCCTGTCCGCTAGCAGAGGGAGGTAAGACTTGTCAAGAAGAGAAAGCCTGATCATCCCGCTAACGGCGGGATTTGCGTTTGCGCAACGCGAGGCAACCACTCGAGAGTAAATTAGATTGACAATAACACCACCTTATCGGATACTTTCTTCCGCGACGAGATTGGGGCCAGCCTGCGTTCTCTGATGAGCGCTTTGGCCTTTCGAAGGCGAGCTGGCACGGTCGCACGCGTTTTTCGGAGGCCAGCCCTTGAAATCGAGTTCCTGTCATTGACCTGAATGAGTTGGGTGGTGCAGTAGCAGGGTCGACAAGCCCCAAATTGGAAGTCCCAGGAGCGGAGAGCAAGTATGTGCGAAACATCTCACGACGACATCACTCCGGCGGCATTCGTTGACGGAGGGAAACGTAAGGTCCCGGTGGTGGACCTGAATGATATGGTTGAAGAGTTGCTACCCGTCGCCCGCTTTATCGCGGGGGAGCCGGAGGTCCGGCGGACGGGGGCGGGGTTCATCGGCTACGGCTCTACCAAGCCGGGCGACAAAGTGCTGCTTGCGGCGGACACTCACTACGACTGGCGGGTGGTGGAGGCGACGGCGCGGGCGCTGCGCGAGCGGGGCGCGAAGGTGGACGTGGTCACCGTGGACGTCGGGCCGGACCGTGACTTCACCGACTTGGAGGAGATCAACACCGTGATGCGCCGTGAGCCCTGGGCGAACCGCCCGCGGCGCTGGGAGGGTGTCCCCTGGGTGGAGGAGTTGGCGCTGCGGGGGAAGTACGACCTGTTGTGCCACGGCAAGGGCGGCAGCATCCCCGAGACACCCCACCGATACGAGGCCTTCCCCTGGCTGACATCGGAGCACTTCACGCAACCCGCCACTACCTACCCGCGCAAGCTGCACACGGCGATCAACGTCAAAGCCTGGCAGCAGATCCGCGAGAACGGGCGTGGCGGTCGCGTGCATCTGACTGACCCGGAAGGCACTGACCTGCGCTGGACGCTGTGGGACGAGTACTTTGATGGAATCCGATTGGGCAGCGGCGAGACGCCGTTTTGGGGCCACCTGATGTCACATCCTCCCACGCCAATCATCGCTAAGGAAGACGCGACCGGCCTGGCCGCCGGCACCACTTCGCATTTCGCCAGGCCGTTTCCGCAGATCCGCGTCAGCGTGCAGGACGGGCTGGTACAGACGGTGGAAAGCGGTGGAGCCTACGGGAAGGCGTGGAACGACCTGTTGCATGAGTCACGCAACACGCAATATCCGTGCTTCCCTCGGCCCGGGCTGTTCTGGTTCTGGGAGGCAGCGATCGGCACCAATCCTAAGATCTCGCGGCCGTCGCGCATCCACCGGGTGGCATCCGGCGGATTCGAGTGGGAGCGGCGCCGCTCGGGTGTCATCCACCTTGGCTTCGGCACCTTCTGGCGCGGGCCGGAGGAGCGCTGGGCGGGCGAGCGGGGACTCCTATACGGGCACCTGCACGTCCACCTGCTGTTTCCCACGCTGGTCATCGAGACGCGCAAAGGCAAGTCCATCACCGTGATCGATAACGGTCGACTAACCGCGATGGACGATCCTGAAATCCGCGCCGTCGCGTCCGAATTTGGCGACCCGGACCAGCTGCTAAGCGAGGACTGGAGTGCGCCCATCCCAGGAATTAGCGCACCGGGCAGCTACGAGGAGTACGCCGCGAATCCAGCGAAGTGGATTTACGCCCTTTGAAAATCGGAAACGAAGAAGAGATCAGAAAAACTGTGTCTCGCGCAAAGATCGCAATGGACGCCAAGAACAAAAACTTCGAACCACGAAATCCGAAGCACGAAACTCGAAACAAATTCGAATGTTCAAAAATGACCAAATTTCAAAACAACTTCAAATTGGATTCGGGGTTTTGGATTTTCTTCGGTTTTGGGTTTATTTGACTGCGGTTTGTTTCGGTCCGCGGGGCCGCTTTCGTGCTTCGGATTTTGGATTTTGTTTCGCTGGTTGCTTGGCGGGATAAATTTTCCTGGAGTTGTTCTGTTCAATATTTCCAAGGTGAGTATCTATAAGCGGACCGGGGTTCGAATGATGACAAAAAAATTCTCGATTTTATCCATAGTCCTAACCGGCACAGTTTTTTTCGCATGGGCAACCGAACCTGCGTTTGCCCAGGAACCCTTTTACAGGGGTAAGACCATCCGCATCGTCGTGGGTTTCGCCGCAGGCGGAGGATTTGACGCCTATGCTCGCTCGTTGAGCCGCCATATGGGCAAGCATATTCCGGGTAATCCCACGTTGATCGTAGAAAACATGACAGGCGCCGGCAGCCTAATTGCCGCCAGCCATCTTTACAAGGTAGCCAGACCCGACGGTCTGACCATCGGGACCTTCCATGGAAGCCAGGTCGTCGCCCAGCTCATAGGCGGTCAAGGGATCGAATTCGACGCACGCAAACTGGAATGGATCGGGACCCCTGGGAAGAACCATGATGTCTGCCTTCTCAGTAAAGCAAGCGGAATCACTTCCGTTGAACAATGGGCGGCGGCAAAAACGCCTGTCCGGCTTGGCGGGCCCGCCCCGGGCTCGTCCAAAGACGATATCCCGAAAATTTTGCGAGCCGTTCTGGGTCTGCCCTTAAGGGTCGTCACCGGCTATAAGGGAACCGCCGACATGCGGCTCGCTGTGGATGGAGGAGAAATTTCAGGACTCTGCGGCATCTCGGCGGCCTCGGTGAGAGCCACTTGGAAAAAGCAACTTGAGGCGGGTGATATAACGATTGTGCTACAGAACGCACCGCAGCCTCCCCCCGATCTCCCCAGCAATATTCCGCTAGCCATCAACTTGGCTAAGACGGATGAGGGACGCCAATTAATCCATGCCGGCATCCACGCTCCAAGCGCCATCACCTATGCTTACTCAGCGCCTCCAGGCACGCCACAAGATCGAATTCAGATCCTACGTCGCGCCTTTTGGAACACCACCAAAGATCCGGAATTTTTAGCCGAGGCTACCAAGGCTAATCTCGACGTTAACTCCATCCAAGGTGAGGAAGTCGCCAAGCTCGTTGCTGACCTTTTCAGGCTCGAGCCCAGGATAGTCTCTCGGCTCAAAGAGCACCTGGGTCAACCGAATTAGATGGGCCGCGCCGGGTCTTCGAGCCCGGCACGAAGCCCCCGTCCACGATCGCGCGGTACGTCCTCGCGCCTCTGCGTTCTTTTTGACAGTTTGACGTTTTGACAATTCTCAAAACGTGCAAGTTCCTCTCTTCCAATCTCAGCGTTTAAACGACTTGAACGTAGCGGAGCGATTGAACGACTGAAACGATTGGAACGGGCTTCAGCATTATTTGACCGGCCGGCCTCAGACTTTAAGACTCGGCACAGCAAGATCCCATAGCTGACGCTTTAAGCGACGCTCACGAGCGGTGTCAACGAGGCAGAAAAGACCAATCTACGAGATCGGTTAGGTTTACGCGCTCCAGGGCTTTCGGACTTCTGAGCACCAACCTCCTGAGACTGTCTTCAGAAAATTTCCCGTTGTCACTGAAAACTTTGAGCCCCAGTTGAAAGTGCTCCTCGGCGTCCCTTGAGTCAAGCGAAAGCTTCTTAGGGTGCGGGGTCTGGCCTATCAATCGATTCCGCTGAAAAACCCTCCGTTCATCCTTCGAGAGCCTCAGAGCCCGTCCTGAGCTTGACGAAGGAACGAACGGAGGAGCTTCTGAAATCATTGCAGACTTTCCGTTCATGCTGAGCTTAGTCGAAGCATTCATCGGTTTTTCAGCAGAATCTCAATCATTGCAATCTTACTCGTCGCTATCTTCGAGCGTCAAATCGCGGATCTTGCGGTGGCCGGATGAAATGCTTTCTTGACCTTACTGCCTTGTTCAAGCCGTTCAATGCCTTTCGGCAGTTCAAGACCTCACGGCCGTTCGAGGTTCAATGTTCAAGGAAACACAAATGCAGTTGGATACTTCCACGTTTCGGCAATTCCCGAAACGTCGAAATGACCGTGCTAGCTTCGCCTCTTTGGTTCGCCGAAGCTTAACTTTCAGTCTTTTTTTATTTTCGGGTCGATGGACACTTTCAAGGCGACGCCGAGAGGCAATGGACTCTCGCCGATACTCAAGATCGTACCTGATTGTTCCATATCCCAGGTTGAGACCTTCCCTTTCGTAATGGATTCTTTCGTGGCGGCATCCAAGGTATCGGCTGGGGGTGATTTGATCAGGTATTTGACCTGGCTGCCGTCCTTCAGCGTGACTGAGAGAACCAGCTCCTTTCCTTCCTCCTTCGCCAGTGTCTGAAGCGCGGCGATTTGGGTCGTGAGGGTGGTCTTGTTAACGGTGAACATATACAGCCAGATGAAGGAACCGATGATGGCGATCATAAGCAACCAGGCATACTGGCCGATCCTTGTCTGCCTTTTCCCAGCTCGGCTTCTCTGTAAATCAAAGAAACGGCGATACGCTTCTCCTTCTATCGCCGCTCTCTTTGCCGGGTCTTGCTCCGCTGAACTTGGAGGTTGATCGAAGGAAAGCCCGATGCTGTTCAATATCATGCCCACGATCACCAACACTAAGGGAATCGCAACTATAAACATGGGATTCATAACTCTCTCCTTGATCAGGCTCTTGATAGCCTGTGGATTTTGGAAGAGGGAAGGGATCGGCACCGAAAATACAATCGCCGCAACTCCGGCGCCGAACCCCTGCCACCGTTGCGTTTGTGGTTCGGCCTTCTACCTCTTACGCGCCATTATTACGAAGGAACAATCTAGGATGATTCTATAGCTCCGAAATCGCTCTCTGGCAAGGGAACCCCGTGGTCGGGAACACTAAAATTTGTGGCGGCTTCGCACCGGCGAGCCTTCCAGTTGCCGCAACTAATGCCATTCGCCTCGCGACCTGATCGCTCCGGGCACGACCGAATTTGCACCCATTGGCGGGGGCAAGAAAAAGAACCGATTTTGCCGCTGCCGTTGCGCGCCTACGCGGATCGGTGCTAGAAAAAACCAGCCGGCCATTGAAAAAGGCTCACCTGCTTCGTTGCGCTCGACCACCTCGCTCCGACGTACTCCATAAGTACGCCTTCGCTCGTCGATTCTTCGCGCGCCTCGCATCTGAGACCTTTTCGAACAGCCGCTAAGAGAATATTTCAATAGTCTGCAAGAATGACGACCGTCCAAACCGGAGAATTCCTATGCGCCAACGAACCGACTATCCGACATTTTCCGATCAGGAACTCGAAAGCCGCCACAAAGCGGTTTACCAGCTGATGGAGCAAGAAGGCGTCGACGCGGCGCTCATCTACGGCAGCGGGCGATACGCCTCCGACATCTATTGGCTGAGCGACTGGCCGAGCAGTCGGGAAGCCTACTTGCTGATGCAAACCGGCAAGGAGCCGGTGATCTTGATGCAACTGTTCAATCATTTTCCGATGGCGCGGGTGATGTCGTGGATCAAGGACATCCGTTGGGCCGGGGCGAACACGACCAACAGCGTCGTCGAGCTGATCCGTGAGCGCGGCCTGGAACCGAAGAAGATCGGCCTGGTCGGGGCGATCTCCTACCAGGTCTACAATAAGCTCCGCGAAAAATACCCCAACGCAACCTTTGTCGATCTCGGCGGCAAGCTGCGCACGATGCGCACTGTGAAAAGCTCGGAAGAGATCGAGCGCATCCGCTTCGCTTCGAAATTGACCGATCAGTCGATCCAAGCGCTGGCCGAAGGATTGAAGGAAGGCATGCGCGAAGACGAGATTCCGGCGCTCATCGAGCCGGTTTATCTCAAGCAAGGCGGCTACGCGGGGATTCATTTCATGAGCAGCATGCCGATGCGCGAGCCGGACTTTGCGGTGCCGTCGCAGTTTCACTCGAACCGCAAGCTGAAAAAGGGCGATTGCTTGATCACGGAGATCAGCGGCGCCTATTCCGGCTACAGCGGGCAAATGCACCGGACCTTTTCCATCGGCGAGGGGCCGACGCCGCAGTGGCAAAAGATGCACGACGCGGCCAAGGAAGCCTTCGAAATTCTCTCCAAGGTCATCAAAGACGGCGCGACCACGACGCAAGCCGAAGAGGCGGCGGAGATCATCCACGAGCGCGGCTACAGCACCTACGACGATTTAGTCCACGGGGTCAATCAGTATCCGCCGATCTTTCAGACCAAGACGCGCAAGCGCCACGATTCCAAAGAGATGCACTTTCGCGAAAACATGGTGATCGTCATCCAGCCGAACCTCATGACTTACGACGAAAAAATGGGCCTGCAATTCGGCGAGACCTTGGTGGTAAAGAAAAACGGCTGCGACAGTTTGAACGCCTATCCGAGGGAATGGGTAACGTGCAAGGGATGAGAAAACTCTTGCCCCGGATGTTCCATGACGCCATGCCCCCTTTTTCCGTCGCCTCAAAGGTCGCAAAACCCGACTCAAGCCTGCCGCGCAAGCTCGGTCCGGCTTTAGTTTCGAGCCCGCAATCCGAATGATCGAGAAAATTTTTAAGCCGCTCAGCGGTTTATTTTACGGTTGGCGGATGGTGGCGGTCGGTTGCGCTATCCGCATGCTCGGCGGCGGGTTCCACCTTTTCGGCTTTACGATCTTCTTCCTGCCGATCACTAACGAGCTGGGACTGAGCCGCGCGGCGACTTCATTGGTTTTTTCTCTGGCCCGCGCCGAAGGGGCCATCGAGGGGCCCTTGGCCGGCTATTTGATCGACCGTCTGGGGCCGCGCCCGATGATGGTCGCGGGGGTTTTGTTGTCCGGGCTCGGGTACATATTGCTTTCGGGGGTCAATAGTTATTACACGCTGCTCGTCGTCTATCTCGGTGTCATTTCTCTTTCCTTCTCCGCCGGCTTCATGCACTCGCCGATGGTCCTCGCCAACAGTTGGTTCATCCGGCGCCGGGCCCTTGCCATGACGCTGATCAGCGCCTCCATCGGTCTTGGCGGAACTATTATCACGCCGCTGTTGGCAATCAGCGTGCAAACCTGGGGTTGGCGCCAGAGCGCATTTTTGGCTGGCCTGGGATTGATCTTGTTCGGTATCCCGGTGGCGCTGATGGCGAAACGCTCGCCCGAAAGCATGGGGCTGCAACCGGATGGCGTGCCGGTGAATGGCGATCACACGGCGAATCAGACCGCCAGACACGCACAAGCGGCCACGGAATTCGATCTCTGGCAAGCGATGAGAACCGCCGCTTTTTGGATGATTATCCTCGCCACCACGACGCGCGTCGCAGTATACAATTCCATTACGGTCCACTTCGTTCCGATCATGGTTTGGAAAGGGGTCTCCGAAGCGCGCGCCGCCGCCATGCTATCGTTCATGGCGCTGATGAGTTTACCGTGCCATCTGCTCATCGGCTGGATCGCCGACTATGTGAGCAAGCCACGACTGATGGGAATCTGCATGGTCATCGGCGCCGGCGCGGTCACGCTACTGGCCTACGGTGACGGAGAGTGGTCGCTCTGGGTTTTCACCGTTCTGTTCACCTTCGTGGAAGCGATTTTTCCCGTAGGCTGGGCGACCGTCGGCGATTTTTTTGGCCGCAAGTCGTTCGCCACCATTCGCGGCACCATGAGTTTCTTTTACCTCTGGGGTCCAGCGCTCGGTCCCGTAATCACCGGGGCGGTTTACGATCGATATCAAAGCTATGCGCCAATGATGTCCGCCTTCATCGTCCTTTCCTTGGTCGCGGGATGTCTTTACGCCTTGCTCGTCAGGCCATCGTTGCCCGCTGCCAAAGCGTAAGACCTCGGTGAAAGTGTGAACTTATTTCTCAAGCGACGGCTCGCGCAACTTTACTACGGCTGGTGGATGGTCGCGGTGTGCTGCGTGATCCGCGTACTCGGCGGCGGCCTGCACGCCTATGGCTTCACCGTTTTTTTTCTACCCGTGACCCAGGAGTTGGGACTTACCCGCGCGGCAACCTCGCTGGTCTTTTCGCTCGCCCGCGCGCAGGGCGCCATTGAAGGCCCGCTCGCCGGTTACTGCATCGACCGCTACGGGCCCCGCCCGGTGATCGCCATCGCCGTGCTTCTTGCCGGGATCGGCTACGTGATGCTCTCGGGCGTCTACAGCTACACCGCCTTGCTCATCGTCTATATGGGCGTAATTTCACTCTCCTACCAGGCCGGCGTTATGGACGCGACGATGGCCGTGGCCAACACTTGGTTTATTCGCAAGCGCGTCTTGGCCATGTCGTTCACCAGCGGTTCCATTGCCCTGGGCGGCACGCTCATCACACCTGTCCTCGCATACGGCGTGCTTACTTGGGGTTGGCGCCCGGCTGCTCTCGGAGCCGGAGTTGCTTTTCTTTTGGGCGGCCTGCCGCTCGCCTTCTTGATCCGCCGCTCGCCCGAGAGCATGGGATTAGCGCCGGATGGCGCACCGATGATTGCCTCCGGCGAAACTCCGAATGAGGAGGCAGGCCGGAAATCGACGGCGCCGGAGATCCACTATTCCCTTCGCGAAACGCTGCGCATGCATCAGTTTTGGCTGCTTACGCTGGCGACCACACTCAGAGTCGTCTGCATCAGCGCCGTGCTCGTGCATTTCGTGCCGATTCTGGTGTGGAAAGGATTCACTCAGCAACAGGCCGCGTTTTACCTCGGCTTCGTCGCTTTCTTCGGCATGCCGATGAATTTGCTAATCGGTTGGATCGGCGACCGAGTATCAAAGCCCCGCCTGATGGCGAGCTGCATGATGATCGCAAGCGCCTCCTTGTTTCTGTTGTTTTTCGAAACCGAAAAGTGGCAGCTCTGGATCGCCCTCGCTTCGCTGACGGTGCTTGAAGGATTATTTCCCGTGACCTGGGCGACGGTCGGCGATTTTTTCGGCCGCAACCACTTCGCCAAGGTGCGCGGCAGCATGAGCTTCATCTATACCTGGGGAAGCGTGCTCGGACCGGTGATGGCCGGGGCGATCTATGACCGCACCCAGAGTTACATGGTTCTCTCGTGGATACTCGTAGCCCTGTGCTGGGTCACGGCAATCTTATACATCGCGCTTGTGGCGCCCCAAAGCCGGCTAAGCGATGGTTGACGCTATGCACGCGATTCCCATGAACCGTTGGAGATCCGCTCTGCAACGGTGGATAGCGGTCGTTCTCTGGGCGGGTTTGATCTTCTATTTTTCCACGGAGAATTTTTCTTTCTCCAACACCGAGGGATTCCTATCCGAGTGGCTGCTATGGTTTTTTCCCGGGATCTCGCCCGCGCAATTCATGACGCTCCATCTGGTCTCGCGCAAAGGCGGTCACTGGTTCGAATACTTCATACTGGCGATCCTTCTCATGCGAGCACAACGAAGCGGCAATGAATCAGAATTTGCAATGCCGACGATAGCGCGGACCCTGGCTTTAGTGCTCGCCTACGCCGCCAGCGACGAGTATCATCAATCCTGGGTGCCGGAAAGAACCGCCAGCGCGGTCGATGTAGCAATTGATACGTTCGGGGGAGTTTGTGGCGTTTTTTGGATGTGTCTTTGGCGCAAACGGAGCACGGGAGATTAAAACAACTCCGATAAACTTGACAACTCCGGGTTAAATCGCGACCATATACAAGAATGTCGTCGTTAAGCCATTCGAAACCGCCGTGCCGGTTGGTTTTCAGCCACACAGGATCGGCTTTTCTCTTATTCTTGCTGCTCGCGCTTATCGGGTCCGCTTGTTCAGCCCCGGATAGCCGTCCGGTTCCGGTCCTTTCGCCCCTGCCTTTCCAGAACCCGGCTGGCGACCCTACGACCCTGCGCGCGCCTTCGGCGATGGAGGCCATGAGCCGGGGCATCGCCGCCGTCACGCCGCCCGGCGCGGCGCTCCAAGACGTCTACTATGAATTCGACAGCACCGAACTGGCGGCGAGCGCCCAAGCAATTCTCACGCAGAACGCCGACTGGATGAAGAACAATCCGAAAGCGCGCGTCGAGGTCGAAGGCCACTGCGACGACCTCGGGTCCAACGAATACAACGTCGCATTGGGCGCCAAGCGCGCCCAAAGTGCCAAAGATTTTCTCGTCAACCAAGGCGTCGCACCGGAGCGCCTGGTTACCATCAGCTACGGCAAAGAAGCCCCCGCCTGCTTCGAACCGACCGACGAGTGCCGGGTCAAAAACCGCCGCGCCCGGTTTGTGATTTTCACCGAGTTGCCGACCTTGTAATCCGCGAAATTGACCAAGTCAAGTTACGCACAAGTATAGAGGTGCTTCTGAAACCCACCCCGGCAAATTTGCCACCTTGTGATTAACTGTTCGCTCGTAGTTGAATTGGGCGCGAATGTCAGGCGGAGGGAAGCGAGGGAAAACGGCGGTGAGGTAACAAACGGGCTTCAGAGGCTCGCGCGCGTAACCCGTCAGAATGCGTGAATGACCGTCACGCCGCTTGGCGGCGTGGACACATAGCCCACGGCCCCAACGGTTCGCTTGACGAAATCGATCACCTGCGCGTCCGTTGACAGCACAGTGGGCGGATTGAGCGCGTCGCGAAAAGCCTTCTTGGTCCAAATCGATTCGTACTTGGTCGCGGTCATCCCTATCACTTTACTTAAGAATGCCGCGCGCACGGCGGCGTTATCCACGAGAACCAGCCTGACCGAACCACTGAACACTTTTTCACCCAAGTAGACCTCTTTAATATCTCCCCCCGACAACATAACGCCTTGCCCGCCGATGAGATACAAAGAAGGCGTCTGAGCGTGTCCGAGACTTCCGAGTATGACAAGGCTTGCCCAGAATACAGAAGCAAACAATAGCCTGCGTTTCAGCGTCTCCATCCCTCGTATTTCCTCTTAGAAACGGATGGAGAACTGCGTTTCCCCAGCGGTCTCACCGTGGCGACCGCCAGTCGTTTCCTTGGTCATGGTCCGCCGGATCTCAAACTTTAGCGCAGCCTTGGCCGTTAGATCATAGCGGATACCGAAAGCCCCGCGGGTGTAAGATCTGCCACTCTCCATGTCGCGAAAGTACGGGTCGCGTTGATTGAGGCCGGTCCATTCACCCCGACCATAAGGTGTCCAACGACCAAATGTCCGCGCCAGTTGCCCAGCTAGCGCCCAGCTTCCGTGGGTTCCGGTTTTGCCCTTCAGGTCCTTATTATCGAACCGGTATAGCTCGCTGATCAGCTCCCATGGGTCGTCCGTGTAGAGAAAATAACCTCCCGTGATATTGAGCGCGGTCCAGTTGCTCGCTGTGACGTCCTGCACATTCCCACGCAGCCAGTGAAGACCGGCCTTAAATCCATCTAGAGCGCCCCGAAAAGCATAGCCGATATTGGCTCCATAGCTGGGGCGGAATTGTGTCGCCCCGGCCATGTTCATCGTCAGCACGGCGTCCTCGATCGATGGTGCGTTCCCGACGAAGAGATCGTAGGTCAACTTTCCGTCACCGAGAACGACCCCACCGGTACCCCACAGACCCACAGAATGAACGGGCAATATCCCTCCCTTGTCCTCGAAGTCGAGGAACTGTGGGCGCCGCACGGAGGTCTGAATCTGCTGGCCGTGGTGGAAGGCCGTGTTCCAATAGCCAAGAGGAGTATGAAACCGCCCCAGCCAGGCGGTTAAGTAGTCACCGAAGGCATAGCCAAACTGGAGCCGCTCCAGGTCTACGGCAAGGGAGCCTTCGCTGTCCACCTCGAACACCAACTCGACCAATCCTTTTACGTTCGAACCCAATTCCGGAGTGAGATAGAAATCGAGCGACCCCACGGTGAAACCCTTGCGCCGCCTCTTGTCACGGGTCAGCACCCCGCCCACGTCGGCGAAACCGTGAAGCGGCACGCCAAGCAACGAGAGGCCAGCACCGGGAACTACCGAGGTAGGCACACCAGCGTGCGCGGGTTCCGCCGCGCCGGCCGCCGTATGCGTGGATGCGGAGGACGGCGTTGGAGGCGCGCTCGAATGGCTTGCATCCTGCCGGGCGCCGAGCGTCTCCAACTTTAGGATGCGCGCCGCCATCTCCTCAATGATTTGCTGACTCCGTTCCAACTTGCGCTCCAGATCGGTGATGCGCTCGCTGTCCGATGGCGCAACGGCTGCGTGCACCGGTAAGCCAACCAGCACCGTGAACGCGGCTACGATCAGGAATGGCGTAGCCCTATTCTGGGATTTCAGGCAGCGGAGCATTACCTGCGCGCCTTTAACAAGATTGAGGTGTTCCACTCTCACGTGCCTCATGTCGATTTTCATACTAATGAACGAAAGGATAAATTCTGTCAATCAATTTTTTTAGGCGTCCAGAATGCTAGGCAATTTTCTGCAATACAGCCGGGATAGAAGCCAATCTTCAGACCCTAAGTCTTGACGTTGAACGCGAACTTAGTTGCCTGCTTTGATTGAGGCTCTTTCCGTTTTCTGGACGGGTCGATTGCCGCGTATTGGGGGCAACCGATCCGCCGGCATCACTCAGGTGAAACGCGCTGACCGCCGCCGCCAAGGTTTTCTCCTGGCGGCGTAGCTCTGTTGATGCCGCCGTGGTCCGGTCGATGACGACGCTGTTTTCGTGGGTCATCGTTTCCATCGTTCGGATTGCCTCGCTGAGCTGCGCAATATCGCGGCGCTGTTTCGCCGACGACGCATTGATGGTGGCCGTGATCGCAGCAACTTTTTGAACTCCTGAGATGATTTGTTGCATGGTTGCGCCGGCACGTTCGACTTGTCTATTGCCGATAGCAACACGCTCCGACGAGTCGTCGATCAGGGCTTTGATGTTTTTCGCGGCGAGGGCGACGCGATCGGAAAGTTTTCTGACCTCGTCGGCGACGACGGCAAAGGTCCGCCCGGCTTCACCCGCGCGAGCCGCTTCGATCGTCGCGTTGTGCGCCAACAAATTCGTCTGATGGGTGACGTCATCGATCAAATCGACAATATTGTTGATTTTATCGGCTCGCTCTCGAATCGACGCCATGGTTTCTACCACTTCCGACATGGCTTGGTCGCCTGCCTGAACAGCCTTAGAGGCCCCCGTAACCAGCTCGTCGGCCTGGCGCGCGCTCGCCGTATTTTGTTCGACCGCCGAAGCTAGCGTTTTCATACAATCGGAGGCTGCGCTTAGAAAGGCGGCTTGCCGCTCAGCCCGTCGCGAAATATCTTCGTTGCCGGAGGCGATAGCGTCCACCGAGCGTGACACGGATCCCGCTGCCGCTTTCACGCTGCCTAAGAGATTAAATAAACTTGAATTCATTGTGACCAGAGAATCAAGCACTTTTCCGAGCTCATTGCCTTTACTCACGTTGAGCGTCTTTGCGATCTTGCCACTGGCGATCTGCTGCGCGACAGATTCCGCAACCCGGAGCGGTCGGGTCAGCCCAGTAATCATGAACCGTACGAACAGAAGCGTCATCACTACGGTAAGAACCAATACGGCTAAGGCAACCTGTTTTTGCTGATCCGCCATCTCGATGGCCGACGGGACCGCCGACTTTATCGCTTGATTGTATTCCTGGTTAATTCTGGCGATCTGAGTCGCCAAGTCGTTGATGGAAACACGAATTGGCACGAGGGCGTCGATTCGAGTGTCCTTTGATACCACCGCCAGAGTTTTATCGGCATGTTGCAAAGCTTGCTCGATATTTTGCGATGGGTCTTCTCGCCGCAATTCCTGCAAGCCCGCTTTAGCAAGTTTCAATGCCTCAACCGCCTGGGAGCTCAGGCGCCCCGAATCAACGGCATCGACGACCCCATTCATAAATTGCGTATATTTCTCCTTGACGGTATCGGAAACGGCGAGCAGCCGGGATGCCCTCGATAGATGGGCGGCACGTTCGCTTTCCATGTGCGTCTGGTAAAGAAGCGCGAGGGCAAATGGTGAAACGACGAATAGAAATTGAAGAATGATTCGCACTTTTAGAGAAAAAGTTTTGTACATGAGATTTACCTACCTACGACCATTTTTGCCCGTCTATAAGCTTTCGCTCCACTGTCCGCTCGATAAGGATTCCCGGTTTTGGTATTCGGGGTCACGTTGCGCATATCGGCCGCAACCCTGCTGGAAAAAAGAATGCTCATGCGTCGGCCAATGTTTTCTCTGCCCTTACGGCGGGCGCGGTAAAATAGAAGGTCGCTCCTTCCCCAGGTTCGGATTCGACCCAGATGCCCCCGCCATGGCGTTCGACAATTTTTTTGGATACCGCCAGACCGATGCCCGTGCCGGGATATTCTTTTTGCGAATGTAAACGTTGGAAGATAATGAATATGCGCTCGGCATATTGGGGCTCGATGCCGATTCCATTGTCTTTCAATGAGAATAGCCACATTTCCCCTTCCATTTTGCATGAGGCGTGGATCTGCGGCGCGCCGCCGTTTCGAAATTTGATGCCGTTGTCGATCAAGTATTGAAATAGCTGCCCGAGCTGGCTCTCGTCCCCCATAACTTTGGGCAAGGGATCGTGCGTTACATTCACCCCGCTCTCGCGAATCGCCCCCTGTAAACTCACCAACGCCGTCGTGAGCACGGCTTCGCAGTCCGTTGGCTTCAAGGGCTTGGTCTCGGTGCCCACGCTGTAATAGATCAACAGATCCTTGATCAGCGTCTGCATCCGTTTCGCCCCTTCGACTATCCGTTCGATATAATCATCGGCATCCTGATCGAGCCGGCCTTTGTATCGGTTCGACAAGAGTTGACTATGGAGACATAACCTCCGCAGCGGCTCCTGCAGATCGTGCGAAGACACGAAAGCGATTTGCTCCAGTTCGGCGTTGGATTTCCGCAGCGCCTCCGCTTTCTCGGCGAGCGCATCGGCCGCCAGCTTTCGTTCGGTTATATCACCGATAGTGACGACCACCCCCGAGATCGCAGGATCCGACAAACGGCTGGTCGCGACGACTTCGATAATACGCCAATCCGCATTCACCGATTGGAAGCGGACCTCCGCGCCCGCGACCGTGCCGACTTCGCGCGCGGCCGATGCAACCGCGTCTTGCAATTTTTCCTGGTCATCCGGATGCACGTAGCCGATGAACGCGCGGCCCATTAGCTCCTCCGGCCGGCGTCCGATGATGCGCAACGAGGAGTCGCTGACGAATTGGATGGCAACTCCCGTATCGACGATGGCGATGACGTTCGAAGCGTTCTCCACCAGTGAGCGAAAACGCTCTTCGCTCCGTTGGAGCGCATTGTGCTCAGCCTCCGCCACTCGTGCGGCTCCGCGCGCCCGTTCAAAGCGCAGGAGAAACAAGCCAAGCGCGACGACGGCTATCAAGAGACTCCCGGTCTGCGCCATTAATTGGGACCACTGAGCGGAGCGCTCGTGAAACGAAGCGGCGGCATCTAAGGCATGCAGAAAGGTCTCATAGGATGGCTCTACGCGCTGTCTGTCCAATGCGCGCGCATTTTGGATATCTCCCTCGGCCAAGAGCCTAAATTCCGCTTCAATGACTTCACTATAGGCGCCGTACGCATGCTTTACTTTTTGGAAAACCTCCCCTTTGTCATCATGGTCACTTAGAGTCTTGAATATCGCCTCCAAGGTACGAAGTATATTCGGAAAGCTTTCCCTCGCTCCCGAATCCAACTTTTCCTTCGCCATCGCTTGCCATGCGAGGGTGTTCAATCGATTGGCATACCCCTCCATTTGACTTGGGAGATTTGCAATTCTCCGGCTATTTTCCGCTCGTTGATTGAAAAAAAAGAAGTTACCCGTAGCCGCGGCGGCAATGACGACCGCAGCAATCAACACGGTCGACAGACGCAGTTCCTTTCCGGGTTTCATCATAACCATTGCCGCGATCACCGATTGACCGAGCTATTGTCCATAAAACAAATCACGATCCCTTTAGTGAATAGGTTTTCTCTCATCCGGAATTTTTTGTCACGTTTTGTACAAAATGGTACGAATTTGGTCTTCATTTGACCTCAAATTACAAATTTTCCTTGGCGCGCTGGCCTGGAAAAACCCTTTTCCGATCAAAACGTTAGGCAATTAACTCGCCCGCTAACCGGCGGTTGCGGAAATCTATCTCTCAATTCCAATGCAAGATTTGGGGCCGATTCGAAGCATCGAGCAAAAATCTCGCGAAACCACCAGCTCGACCTAAGAACCGTTCAAATTCCCCTCTTGGGCGACAACTGCGACTCGTCACTGGAGTGTCAAAAACCAGGTGACCCTAACGTAGGCGGTCGATCCTGACCTGGACGTGAATGCCTAATAAAAATGGCTCTTCCGAGAATACTGTGAAAGACTATTCACCACAGAGACGCAGAGTTCATAGCGCGGCACAGCCGCAACCGAGTTGGCAGCCCATGAGGCGGCGAACCAGAGAATCGGCGAGTCGATGAGCGGATGAATGGAAAACTGGATGAATGGGCGTCCACGTTGAGCG
>ORMF011397036.1_pt1 | contig 31375 bp, 22 predicted proteins | sample 1779871 | NCBI WGS metagenome assembly ORMF01 (sample SAMEA104232316, study PRJEB22302) | groundwater metagenome | biome: forest; feature: aquifer; material: groundwater | place: USA | collected 2011-08-07 | depth 5.4 m | reverse complement strand
GGTCGGCGCGCGGGCCGGCGGCTGCGCTCGCGGCCACCAAGCGCGCGATCCGCCGCTCGCTCGATCGCGACATGGGCGCCGAGTTCGACTACGAGGTGTTCGTCCAGGTGCAGTGCCTGCAGAGTGCCGACCACAAGGAAGGGGTGGCGGCGTTTCTCGGGCGCCGGCCGCCGCGCTTCTCCGGAGCGCCGCAGTGAGCGACGCGCTCCTCCTGGCGGACGAACGGCAGTTCCGCGACAGCGTGCGTGCCTTCGTCGATCGGGAAATCGTGCCGCACGCGACGCGCTGGGACCTCGAGGAGCGCTACCCGCGCGAGTTGCTGCGCCGCTTCGGCGAGCTGGGGTGGCTCGGCACCGGGTTTCCCGAAGGCTACGGTGGTTCGGGCGGCGGCGCGGTCCACTACGCGCTGCTGTGCGCGGAGCTGGCGCGCGGTTCGGCGGCGATCGCACTGGGTCTGTACGTGCACACGGCGCTTGCCGCGGCGGCGGTGCTGCACCTGGGCGACGAAGCGCAGAAGCGCCGGCTGCTGCCGGCCGCGCTGCGCGGCGAGCGCATCTTCTGCTGGGCCTACGCCGAGGCGGGCGCGGGGGCGGATGTCTCCACGGTGCGCACGCGCGCGCGGCGCGACGGCGAAGAGTACGTGCTCGACGGCGCCAAGCTCTACATCACCAACGCGACCTTTGCCGACACGCTGGTAGTGGTCGCCTCGACCGCGCCCGAGCAAGGCGTGAAGGGACTGTCGCTGTTCGTCGTCGAGCGCGACCGGCCGGGCGTAAGCGTCGGTGCGCCGCTGAAGAAGCTCGGCATGGGCGCCTCCGAGATGGCCGAGATCGTGTTCGCCGGCTGCCGCGTGCCGGCTGCAAACCTGCTCGGCGAAGAACATCGCGGGTTCGTCCGGGCGATGAAGGTGCTGTCGCTCGGGCGCGTGGCGAGCGCGGCTTTCGGCGTCGGGCTTGGCCGCGCGGCGCTCGAAGCGGCGACCGCGTATGCGCACGAGCGGGTGCAATTCGGCGGCCCGCTCGCGAAGCAGCAGTTCGTCCGGTTCACCCTCGCCGACATGGCGACGCGGCTCGAAGCGGCCTGGCAGTTGACGCTGCACGCCGCGCGCCTGATCGACGCCGGTCAGCCCTTCGACCGCGAGGCCTCGATGGCGAAGCTCTTCGCGAGTGAGATCTGCACCTGGACCTGCGAGCGCGCGCTGCACCTGTGCGGGGCGCAGGGCTACATGCGCGAGAGCGCCGCGCAGCGCTTCTACCGCGACTGCAAGGTGCTCGAGCTGGGCGAGGGCACGAGCGAAATCCAGCGCGAGACGATCGCGCGCCACCTGGGGATCTGAGGCGATGGGCATTGCGGAACGCCGGGAACGCGAACGCGAAGCGCGGCGCGGCGCGCTGCTCGAGGCGGCGCGCGCGCTGCTGCTCGAGCGCGGTTACGCCGGCACCACGACCAAGGCGATCGCCGAGCGCTGCGAGCTGTCCGAGGCAACGCTGTTCTTCTATTACGGCAGCAAGGAGGAGATTCTCGTTTCTCTGCTCTTCGAAGGCATCGACTACTGGGCGAAGGGGCTGGAGCGGCTCGAGAAGCAGTCGCTGGCTCCGGCCGAAAAGCTGGCGCGGTTGTGGAAGTACTTCGGCGACGTGCGCGGCGAACATCCCGAGTACTTCCTGCTCTCTGCCCACCTCGCGCAGCCGCGCGCCACGGCAGACGTGACCGCGGAGGTGCGCGCCGAGATCGCGCGCCGTTCGGGCGAGAATTTCACGCGCCTCGGGCGGTTGCTCGAGGAGACGACCGGCCTCGGCGACGGGCGCATCGCGGCCGACCTGCTGTGGGGTGCGTTCTTCGGCGTGATGGCGCTGCGCGACGCGCGCGTCACCCTCGGCGCGAAGCCGCACCCGACCGACCGCGAGCTGACGGCGATGTTCAGGGCGCTGGCGGACGGACTTGCGGTCGAGGGCACTTCGAAAGGAGACGGGCGATGAAGACCATGCTGGCGGCGCGGCTGGTGAAGGCGGGGGAGCCGCTGCGGCTCGAGGAGCTTCCCGTGCCGGAGCCGGCGTCCGACGAAATCCTCGTCAAGGTCGCGGCCTGCGGCCTGTGCGGCACCGACCTTCATCTCGCGGTCGCGGGCGACATCCCGGTCGAGCGCATGCCGATCACGCTCGGCCATGAGGGCGCGGGCGTGGTCGCAGCCGCCGGACGCGACGCGCGAACCCTGCGCGAAGGCGACCGCGTCGTGCTCTTCCCGGCCGCGTACTGCGGCGCTTGCCGCTTCTGCCTGCAGGGCCGGCATTCGCTGTGCGATCGCTCCAAGGTGTACGGCATGGCGCGCGACGGGGCGCTCGCCGAGTACGTCGTCGCGCCAGAGCGTTCGGCGATCCGGCTGCCCGATGCCGTTCCCTTCGAGATCGGCGCGATCGTGACCGACGGGGTCGCGACACCGTTTCACGCCCTCCGCAGCCGCGGCCGGCTTCGCGCCGGCGAAACGGTCGCCGTGTTCGGTTGCGGCGGTCTCGGCACCCACGCGATCCTGCTCGCGCGCATGATGGGTGCGGCGCACATCGCCGCGGTGGACGTGGACGAGAAGGCGCTGGCGCGCGCACGGGTGCTGGGCGCCGACATCGCGATCGACATGCGCCAGGGCGAACCGGCGAAGGCGATCCGGGCTGCGTTCGGGCGCGGCGCCGATCTGGCGCTCGAGTTCGTCGGTCTGCCGGAGACCGTGGAAGCGGCGGTCCGTTCGCTCGACAAGACCGGGCGCGCCGTGATCGCCGGCGTCGGCATGGGGCGGCCCGCGCTGCCGCCGCTGATCGCGTTTGTCGGCCGCGAGCAGGCCGTGCTCGGCTCGTTCGGCATGGACCGCGCCGACATCGAGGACCTGCTCGCGCTCGTCGCCGCCGGAAGGCTGGACCTTTCGGCTTCAGTGAGCGCGCGCTATCGGCTCGCGGAGGCGAACGCCGCGCTCCAGCACCTCGCCAGCAAGCGCGAAGGCGTCGTGCGCGTCGTGGTGCTGCCCTCCGGGCGCTGATGCCGCAGAGCGGGCGAATGCACGCGTTCGCCATTTCCATATCGCAAGTCCCGAGCGACAATTGCCCATGCCGTCGCCCGAAGGAAATCTCGTATCGCTTCCGGAGTACGCGCGGGTTCGCGACCGGACCCCGCAGCGAATCCGGCAGCTCATTGCCCGCGGGCGCGTGCCTGGTGTGCGCAAGATCGGCAGGAACTGGCTGATCCCCTCCGATAGCGTGCCCGTGCAGGGCATTTCGGCGTCCGTCATGATTCGCGATGCCGGTGCGGCCGGCGGCGCGCGCCGGTCGATCATGCAGTGGCTGCAGCAGGAGGTTGTTCCTCGAATCGTCGCACGGGCCAGGCCCGACGCCGTCATCCTGTTCGGTTCGTACGCGCACGGCTACCCGTCGGCCGCTTCGGACCTCGATTTGTGCGTGATCGCAAAGAGTTCGCGACCGTTCTTCGAGCGCTGCGCGCACCTGCAGAAGATGGTACCGCGCGGGCCGCGATACGCGGAGGTGCTCGCGTATACGCCGCAGGAGTTCGACGCTGCCCGCGATCTGCCCATGTTCAGGGATATCGTCGAAAGGGGGATCGTGCTCTATGAGCGTGCACAAGAACCTCGCGCTCGCCGGCGAGCTGGTTTTTGAAGCCAGCGCGAAGCTGACGACGGCGCGTCTGCTTGCGCGGCATGCGGATTTCGCGCCGGCGTGTTTCTACGCGCAGCAGGCGGCGGAGAACGCGCTCAAAGGGGTGCTGATCGCGCTCGATGTGCCCTATGCGCGCATGCACCATCTGGATCAGCTTCTCGAGGCGATGCCGCAGACGGATCGGCGCACGCTGCTGCCGGTGCGCGATCGAATCCTGGAACTCGACAAGATGTATCTGCCGACGCGCTACCCCGAAGCGCTGGGCGGCCGCGCCCCGTCGAGGGTTTTTACCCGCGGCGAATCGAAATCGGCGATTGCGGTGGCGACGCGCATCGTGTCGCACGCGGCGCGCATCCTGCGTCGCGAGCGCTCGAAGGAGCGGGCCGCGACCGCCAGGTCCGCGCGGCGCCGGGTGGCGGCGCCGAGGGGATAGACGGGAGTCCCGCGAGTCGCCGCGCCTCAGCCGACGACGTAGGCGGCCGAGCCGGTGGCGATCAGTTCGCCCGCGTCGTTCACGAGCTCCATGTGCGTGACGGCGATGCGGCTGCCCATGCGCACCACGCGTGCGGTGGCGTCGAACCATTTGCCGCGCCCCGGCCGGAGGTAATCCACCCTCAGGTCGATGGTGCCGATATTGGGGAAGTGGATCTCCTCCTTCGTGCCTTGCTGCTCGAGCAGCGCGAGGTGAATCGTGAACCCGGCGATGACGTCGAGCACCGCCGAGATCACGCCGCCGTGCAGGATGCCGCGGTTCGGGTTTCCGATCAGTTCCTCGCGCATCTCGAACCGGCAGCGCGGCGCCTTCGGGTCGATGGAGATCATCTTCAGCCCGAGCAGGCGGTTGAACGGAATCGACTCCTCGAAAATGGACCGGATCCGCTTCTCGAGCTTCCTCTGGCGTGCATCCATGCTCACCATCCCAGCTGCCGCGCGGCGAGATCCTTCATGATCTCGGTGCTGCCGCCGCCGATCTGCATCACCTTGGCCTCGCGGTAGATTCGCTCCGCACGGCTGCCACGGATGAATCCCGCGCCGCCGAGCGTCTGCACCGCCGCGTCGGCACAGAACTGCATCGCGTCGGTGGTGAAGTTCTTGGTCATCGCGAGCTGCGCGATCCACCGCGGATCGCGCGGCGCCTGTTGCAGCTTCCACGCCGTGTCGTAGAGAAGTGCCCGCGCGGCGTGCACGCGCTCCTGCATGTCGACGAGCTTGTGCCGGATTGCCTGGTGCTCGATCAGGCGCTTGCCGAAGGTCTGGCGCTCCCCCGCCCAGGCGAGCGCATCCTCCAGGCAGGCCTGCGCGAATCCGACGGCGCCTGCGGACATCCCGAGGCGCTCGGAATTGAAGTTGAGCATGATGGCGCGAAACCCTGCGCCCTCCTCCCCGATCAGGTTGGCCCGCGGAACGCGCACGCCGTCGAAGTGCAGGCTCGCCGTGTCCGAGCACCACCAGCCCATTTTCGCAAGCGGCGTGCGCGCGAACCCCGTGCGATCGCGCTCGATGAGCAGCATTGAAATGCCGGCCGCACCGGGACCGCCGGTTCGCACCGCGACGGAGTAGTAGTCGGCGCGCAGGCCGGAGGTGATGAACGTCTTTTCGCCGTTCACCACGTAATCGCCGCCGTCCAGCTTCGCCGTCGTGCGCAGGCTCGCAACGTCGGATCCGCCGCCCGGTTCGGTGATCGCGAGCGCGCTGATTTTCTCTCCCGAGAGGATCGCGGGAAGGACGCGTTGCTTCAACTCCGGGCTTCCGACCGCGGCGATCGGCGGGGCGCCGATGGTGTGCGAAAAAAGGCTGGCCGAGAGGCCGCCGGTGCCGGCGAGCGCGAACTCCTCGGCGTTCACGATGCGAAAGAAGTAATCCGCCGGCGTGCCGCCGTACTCTTCCGGGAACCCGACGCCGAGGATTCCCGCCGCCGCGGCCTTCCGGTACAACTCGCGCGGAAATTCGCCCGCCTCGTCCCAGGCATTGACGAACGGAATCACCTCGCGCGCGACGAAACGGCGCACCGTCTCCCGGTAGCGCTCGTGGTCCTCGGTGAATCCGGGGTGCGGGGTCATGCGGGTTCGAATTCGAGCAACAGCTGACCCGGCGACACCTGCGCCCCGGCGGAAACCAGCACCGACCGGATGCGCACCGCGGCGGGCAGCGAAAGCGCGTGCTCCATCTTCATGGCCTCCAGAACGATCAACGGGTACCCCGCGATCGCGGTGTCTCCGGGGCGCGAATTCACCGCTGCGACGCGCCCGTTCATCGGCGACACGAGACGCCCGTCGCCGACCGCCGCGCCGCGCTTTGCGCTCGGCGCGTGCGAGTCGTCACGAAAGGCGTGGCTTGCGCCACCACGCGCGAGATGCAGCACGCCATCGGCAAGCACGAAGCGAATCTCTTCCTCGATGCCGTCGCGCTCGATCCGGGCGCTGTCGCTTTCGAGCGCGAGGACGCGCAGCCGAACGCCCGCCTGATACACGCCACGCTCGAATCGCAGCGCAACTTCACGCGCGTTGAGGCGGATGCGCATCGCACGCGCGGGAACGTTGCTCCAGCTCGTCCATTCGCCGTATCGGGCGCTCTCGGCAAGCAACGCGGCGCCGATCGCGTAATCGGCGTCCTCGGGTTCCGGCAACTCGATCGGATGCCGCTGCAGGAACGCCGTGGTCGCCTCGCCGCGCGCGAAGTGCGCGTCTCGGAGCACCGCTGCGAGGAAGGTCTTGTTGGTCGGCAGACCGAGCGCGACGGTTGCGTCGAGCGCCGCGGCGAGCGCTTCCCGCGCCTCGTCCCGGGTCGGGGCGTGCGCGATCAGTTTCGCGATCATCGAATCGTAGTAGGGCGGAATTTCGGCGCCGGTCTCGAGCGCGTGCTCGACGCGCAGGGCGTTCGACGCCTGCCACAGCGCGATCCGGCCCGCCTGCGGCAGGAATCCGTTCGCCGCATCCTCGGCGCAGAGCCTCGCCTCGATCGCGTGGCCTTCGAAACGCACCTCGTCCTGCGCGAGCGGCAGCGGTTCACCGGCGGCGATGCGCAACTGCCATTCGACGAGATCCAGCCCGGTGATCGCCTCGGTGACCGGGTGCTCGACCTGCAGGCGCGTGTTCATTTCCATGAACCAGAACCGGCGCCCTTCATCGAGCAGGAATTCGACCGTGCCGGCGCCTGAATAACCGACCGCCTTCGCCGCGGCCACGGCGGCTCGTCCCATCGCCTCGCGCAGGCTGGCATCGACCGCTGGGGAAGGCGATTCCTCGATCAGTTTCTGGTGGCGGCGCTGCACCGAGCAATCCCGCTCGCCGAGGTGGATGCAACGTCCGTGCGCATCTGCGAACACCTGGACTTCGACGTGCCGGGCGTTCTCCAGCGCGGGCTCGAGGATCAGGCGGGTGTCGCCGAAGGCGTGTTCGGCTTCCGATCTCGCCTGCGCGAGCGCGGCGTCGAGTGCATCGGCGCTTCGCACGAGGCGCATGCCGCGGCCGCCGCCGCCCGCGGCGGCCTTGATCATGACGGGGTAATCAATGGGCCCGGCTTCGGGGCACTGCGCAAGCACTGGAACGCCGGCCGCGCGCATCGCGCGTTTCGCCTCGCCCTTGTCGCCCATCACGCGGATCGCCGCGGGTGGCGGCCCAACCCAGACGAGGCCCGCGTCGATCACTGCCTGCGCGAACCCGGCGCTTTCGGCGAGGAACCCGTAGCCCGGATGCACGGCCTGTGCCCCGGTCTGCCGCGCCGCGGCGATGATCGCGTCGATGTTCAGGTACGAATCGCGCGGCGCCGGGCCGCCGATGCACACCGCGGCATCGGCCTCGCGCGCGTGGCGCGCATCGCGGTCGGCCTCCGAGTACACCGCGATCGTTCGCAGCCCCATGCGGCGCGCGCTGCGCTGCACGCGAAGCGAGATCTCTCCGCGGTTGGCGACGAGGATCGAGCGGAACTTCACTTCGGTCCGGGGAGGATGCCCATGTACTTGCAGATGATGCCGAGCATGGTCTCGTCGGAGCCCCCGCCGATCGAGCCGAGGCGCCCGTCGCGGTAGGCGCGCGAAACCGGGTTGTCCCAGGTGAACCCCATGCCGCCCCAGTACTGGAGCAGGGCGTCCGAGACTTCGCGCCGCAGCCGTCCCGCTTTCAGTTTCGCCATCGACGCGAGCTCGGTCACGTCCTGCCCGCCGACGTAAAGCTCGCAGGCGCGATAGGTGAGCGCGCGCAGCGCCTCGACCTCGGTTTTCAGCTCGGCGATGCGGTAATGCACGTACTGGAAATCGAGCACCGGCTGGCCGAAGATGCGCCGCTCGCGCGTGTATTCGACCGTCTCCTGGATGTTGCGCGTGAGCCCCTGGACCGTGCTTGCCGCCGCCCACAGCCGCTCCTCCTGGAACTGCATCATCTGGTAGGTGAACCCCATGCCCTCCTGGCCGATGCGGTAGCGCTGCGGCACGCGAACGTCGTCGAAGTGGATGAGCCCGGTGTCCGAGGACATCATGCCGATTTTGCGGATCTTCTTCGCCTTCACCACGCCCTTGGTCGCCATCGGCACGCAGATGAGGGTCTTGTTCTTGTGCGGCGAGCCTTCCGACGTGTTGGCGAGCACGCACATCCAGTCGGCCTGCAGGCTGTTGGTGATCCACATCTTCGCGCCGTTGATCACGTAGTCGTCGCCGTCCTTGCGCGCGTGCGTGCGGATCTGCGCGACGTCCGAGCCCGCGCCCGGTTCGGAGACGCCGATGCAGGCGACGTAGTCGCCCGCGATCGAGGGCGCGAGGAACTCCTTTCTGAGTTCGTCGGACCCGAAGCGCGCCAGGGCTGGGGTCGCCATGTCGGTCTGCACGCCGATCGCCATGGGCACGCCGCCGCAGCGGATGTGCCCGAGCGTCTCCGCCATCACCATGCCGTAGCTGTAGTCGAGCCCCGAGCCGCCATAGGCCTCGGGCTTGGTCAGGCCGAGGAATCCAAGGTTGCCGAGCTTCTTGAAGACCTCGTGCGCCGGAAACTGCTCGGCGGCCTCCCATTCGTCGACGTGCGGATTGATCTCGTTGTCGATGAGGCGCTTCAGGTTGCGCCGGATTTCCTCGTGTTCCTGGGTGAATTGCATCAGGGCTCCTCAATCGGGTCGGGCGCGAGCAATGACGTGAGCGCGCATAGAAGGTTCCATCGGTCTCGCCTTTTGGCTCGATGAATCTCCGAGCCAAAAGGCGAGATCCGGGAGAGTCAACGTCACCGCGTCACCCTGACCGGTGCGCCTGCCGCGAGCTCCTTCACGCCGGGCAAGCGGGGTCAGACCCGTTTCCCGATCGTGCCGGGCGCCAGCAACGACGTGAGCGCGCATAGGGGGTTCCATCGGTCTCGCCTTTTGGCTCGATGAATCTCCGAGCCAAAAGGCGAGCTCTGGGAGAGTCAACGTCACCGCGTCACCCTGATCGGTGCGCCTGCCGCAAACTCCTTCACGGCCTCGCCACCCCAAACTGAACCGGCCTGAGTTGCCGCGCGTCGGCGTCGCGGCAGACCGCGAGCGCAAGCCCGAGCACGTTGCGAGTGTCGCGCGGATCGACGATCCCGTCGTCGAGCATCAGCGCGCTCGTCACGAAGGCGCTTTGCTGGCGCTCGAAGTTCTCGATGATCTTCGACTTCAGCGCATCGATCTGCGGCCGGTCGACGTCCTGCCCTTTGCGCTTCATGCCGGCCTCCATGACGATCGCCATGGTGAGCGCCGCCTGCTCGGCGCCCATCACCGCAGTCTGCGCGTTGGGCCAGGAAAAGAGGAACCTCGGCTGATAAGCGCGGCCGCACATGCCGTAGTTGCCGGCGCCGAAGGACGCGCCGCACATGAGCGTGATCTGCGGCACATTCGCGTTTGCGACCGCCTGGATCATTTTCGAGCCGTGCTTGATCATTCCGGCTTCTTCAGACGATCTTCCGACGATGTAGCCCGTGGTGTTCTGCAGGTACAGGATCGGGATTCCGACCTGGCAGCAGCTCTGGATGAAGTGCGTGGCCTTGTTCGATCCCGCCGGATCGAGTGGACCGTTGTTCGTCACGATCCCCAACCGCATGCCGTGGATCGCGGCGTGGCCGCAAACGGTGGCGGCGCCGTAGTCGGCCTTGAAATCGAGAAAATCGGAGTCGTCGGCGAAGCGTGCGATCGCCTCGCGCATGTCGAAAGGCTTGCGATAGTCTTCGGGCAGCAGCCCGAGCAGGTCTTCGGCCGGATAACGAGGCGGCCGACCCTGGGGCAGGGGCGCGGTGCGCCAGTCGAGCCGCGCAAGCACTTCGCGCGCGAGGCGCACCCCGTCCGAATCGTCCTCGGCGAGGTATTCGCCGAGCCCCGAGACATGGGTATGCATCAGCGCGCCGCCGAGTTCCTCGTCGGTCGCGATTTCGCCGGTGGCGGCTTTCAGAAGCGGCGGGCCGGCGAGGAATGCCTTCGCGCGACCGCGCACCATGATCACGTAATCGGACAGTCCCGGCATGTACGCGCCGCCCGCGGTGGAAGAACCGTGCACCACGGTGATCACCGGAATCCCGGCGGCAGAGAGCTTCGCCAGGTTGTAGAAGATCGCGCCGCCGTGGATGAATCCTTCGACCCGGTACTTGAGCAGGTTCGCGCCCGCCGACTCTACGAGGTGCACGAATGGAAGCTTGTTCGCGAGCGCGAGTTCCTGCATTCGCAGGAGTTTTTCGCGTCCCATGTGCTGGATCGCACCGGCGTCGATGCCCGAGTCGCTCGCGACCACCATCACGCGCACACCGGAGACGTAGCCGATGCCGGCGATCATCCCGCCGCCGGGGATCGACTTCCCGGGGTCCGGGTTGTCGAGGCCAAAGCCTGCGACCGAGGCGAGTTCCAGCCACGGCGCGCCCGCATCCAGGAGCCGCGCGATGCGCTCGCGCGGCAGCAGTTGGCCGCGCTTGTCGAAGAGCGGCTTCACCTTCGCGGATTCGTCGCGTGTGCGGGCTTCGAGCGCGCGCAGCCGCTCGATCAACTGGAGCATCCGCGCGCGGTTGCGCTGGAACGCCTGCGATTCGCGATCGATTTTCGTTTCGAGGACGGGCATGGCTATTCGAGCACCTTGGGGACGCGTGCCAGGTGAAAACCGTCGAACGGCGCGGTCGTCCCCTGGCCCAGGAGATTGCGGTGATGGCGCACGTTCGGAACGGCGCCGTCGACGCGCAGGCAACTTCCCGAGATGAACGCAGCGGCGGGGGAAAGCAGATAGCACACGGCCGCCGACACTTCGGACTCGGTCCCGAGGCGCCCGAGAGGCACCTGGCGGTGAAGCAGCTTGATGTGGGCGGACATCTCAGGCGGGTACTGGTCGAGCCCGCTCGAGGCAATCCATCCGGGCGCGACCGCGTTGACCCGCACCGGCGCCCACTCGTAGGCCGCGGTTTCGGTGAAATTGAGCATTCCGGCCCGCGCCGCGCCCGAATGGCCCATTCCGGGCATTCCGAGCCACATGTCGGCGACGATGTTCACGATTGCTCCGGCCGCTGCCCGCTTCATCCACTGCGCATAGCACTCGCGCGCCATGAGAAAACCGCCGGTCAGGTTGGTCCGCACGACCGTGTCCCAGCCCTTCGCTGAAATCTGCTCCAGCGGCGCGGCGAACTGTCCGCCGGCGTTGTTGACGAGCGCGTCCACCCGGCCCAGATCGGCGATGACGTTTGAAACGGTTTGCCGGACCGTCTCCTCTTCACGGATGTCGCACGCAAAGCTGCGCGCATTGCCGCCCGCCTGCGCGATCTCCTCGCGCGTGCGCTCGAGCTTTTCGAGCTTCCGACCGATGAGCGCGACGTGAGCGCCGAGCGCCGCGAGTTCGTGCGCCATGCATCGCCCGAGTCCCGAGCCCGCGCCAGTGACGATCGCAACCTGGCCCGCGAACAGCGCGGGCCGGAACACGGAAGCGTAACGATTGACGGAGGGCATCGATACAGCGCGGATCGGCGCGGCGAGTCTCCCGCATGGGCTATGATTCGTCAATTCCGCCGGCAAGCCCCCTCCGCATGATTCCACGCACGCTGTTCAGCCCGGAGCACGAGACCTTCCGCGACAGCGCGCGGCGCTTCATGGCGGAAAGGGTCACGCCGTTCGACGAGAAATGGCAGGAACAAGGCTACGTCGACCGCGAAGTCTGGCTCGAGGCGGGCAAGAACGGGTTTCTGTGCATGAGCATGCCCGAAGCCTACGGCGGCGCCGACGCCGACAAGCTCTACAGCATGATCCTCATGGAGGAGCAGGCGCGCGCCAACAACTCTTCCCTCGGCTGGGGCCTGCACTCCGAGATCGTCGCGCCGTACCTGCACAACTACGGCAGCGACCATCTGAAGCAGGCCTACCTCCCGAAAATGGCCTCGGGCGAGATGATCGGCGCGATCGCCATGAGCGAGCCCGGCGCGGGCTCCGATCTGCAGGCGGTGAAGACGACCGCGGTGCGAAAGGGCGAGCGCTTCGTCGTCAACGGCTCGAAGACCTTCATCACCAACGGCTGGAACTGCGATTTGGTGATCGTGGTCGCGAAGACCGATCCGGCGAAGGGCGCGAAGGGCACGAGCCTTCTGGTGGTCGACACCTCGATGAAAGGATTCGAAAAGGGCAAGCGGCTGAAGAAGATGGGCCTGAAGGGCCAGGATACGGCGGAGCTCTTTTTCGACAACGTCGAGGTGCCGGCGGAAAACCTTCTCGGCCAGGAAAACAACGGCTTCGTCTACCTGATGCAGGAACTGCCCTGGGAGCGCATGCAGATCGCGATTGCGGCCGCGGCGAAGAGCGAGGTCGCGATCGAATGGACCCAGCAGTACGTCCGCGATCGAAAAGTGTTCGGCAAGCCCGTCGCAAGCTTCCAGAACACGCGCTTCAAGCTCGCCGAATTGGCGACCCAGTCGCAGGTGATGCGGGTGTTCGTCGACCGCTGCATGGAGTTGCTGCTCGAGAAGAAACTCGACACGGCGACGGCGTCGATGGCCAAGTACTGGGCGAGCGACCTGGAAAACCGCATCATCGACGAGTGCGTCCAGCTGCACGGCGGCTACGGCTACATGTGGGAGTTCCCGATCGCGCAGGCCTACGTCGATGCGCGCGTGGCGCGGATCTACGGCGGCACCAACGAAATCATGAAGGAAGTGATCGCCCGGTCGCTGGGCTTGGGCGAAAAGTGAAAAACAGGGACAGACCACGATTTCCGAAAAACGTGGCCTGTCCCTCATTTACTGGAGGCTGAGATGCCGGAAGCCATGATATTCGATGCGCTGCGCACGCCGCGCGGCAAGGGCAAGAAGGACGGCTCGCTGCACGAGGTGAAGCCGATTTCGCTCCTCACCGGGGTGCTGAAGGAATTGCAGCGGCGCAACGATCTCGACACCTCGCGGGTGGACGACGTGGTGATGGGTTGCGTGACCCCGATCGGCGAACAGGGCGCGTGCATCGCGAAAACGGCGGCGCTCGCAGCGGGCTGGGACTGGCACGCCGCGGGCGTGCAGCTCAACCGTTTTTGCGCCTCGGGCCTGGAAGCCGTGAACATGGCCGCACAGAAGGTGCGCTCGGGCTGGGAGGACCTCGTCGTCGCGGGCGGCGTGGAATCCATGTCGCGCGTGCCGATCGGCAGCGACCGCGGCCCCTGGGCTTGCGATCCGGAGACCAATTTCGACACGGCGTTCATCCCGCAGGGCATCAGCGCGGACCTGATCGCGACGCTCGAAGGATTTTCGCGCGACGAAGTGGACGGTTTCGCCCTGGGGTCGCAGAAGAAGGCTGCGGCTGCGCGCGAGGGCGGACTCTTCGCCAAGTCGGTCGTTCCGGTGACGGATTCGATCGGCGACGTGATCCTCGGCGAGGACGAATTCATCAAGCCGCACACCACGCTCGAGGGATTGGCTTCGCTCAAGCTCTCGTTCGACAAGATGGGCGAGATGGGCTACGACGCGGTTGCGATCCGCCGCTATCCGCAGGTCGAGCGCATCCGGCACGTGCACACCGCGGGGAACTCCTCCGGAATCGTAGACGGCGCTGCGGCGATGCTGATCGGGACGGAAGAAATGGGTCGCACGCTTGGGCTCACGCCACGCGCGCGCATCGTCGCGGCGGCGCTCTCGGGCGCCGATCCGACGATCATGCTCACCGGGCCCATGCCCGCGGCGCGCAAGGCGCTTGCCAGGGCCGGGATGACGATCGACCAGATCGACCTGTTCGAAGTGAACGAGGCGTTCGCGGTGGTGCCGATGAAATTCATGAAGGAACTGGGCGTTCCGGCCGAGAAGGTCAACGTGAACGGCGGCTCGATCGCGATGGGCCATCCGCTCGGTGCGACCGGCGCCATGATCCTCGGCACCTTGATCGACGAACTCGAGCGCCGAAAACTCCGCTATGGCCTCGCGACGCTCTGCGTCGGCGGCGGCATGGGCATCGCGACCATCGTCGAGCGGCTTTGAAACTAACCCAAACCTGGGGTCAGAGTAAGCCGCCGCTCGGAACTTGGGGTCAGAGTAAGCATGTCTCGGCTTTTGCTGCGGCTCTCCTATCGACCTCTGACTCTGACCTCAGGTTGAACTGAATCCAACATGAAAACGATTCGATACGAGAAGGACGCCGACGGCGTCGTTACTTTGACCTTCGATGCGCCTGGCGCAGCGGTGAATACGATGTCTGCCGAATGGCAGACTGACTTTGAGTCTGCGGTTGCACGGTTGCAGCAGGAAAAAGGTGAGATTGCCGGGGTCGTCATCGCCTCGGCGAAGAGCACCTTCTTTGCCGGTGCCGAACTGAAGGAACTCGTTCAGGCGAGCCCAGCGGACGCACCGCGAGTGTTCGAAGGCGTGGAGCAGCTCAAGAAGTCCCTTCGCGCGCTGGAGAAATTTGGCAAGCCCGTCGTCGCCGCCATCGGCGGCGCGGCGCTCGGCGGCGGCTGGGAGATCGCGCTCTCGGCGCACTGCCGCATCGTCGTCGACGACCCGAAAATCCAGCTCGGTTGCCCCGAGGTGACGCTAGGGCTCCTGCCCGGCGGCGGGGGCGTGGTGAAAATGACGCGACTCCTTGGCCTGCAGGGAGCGTTTCCGTACCTCGTGGAAGGGCGGCTCCTGCGCCCGCGCGATGCGGCCGATCTCAAGCTCATTCAAGGGCTCGCGGCGAGCCGCGACGACCTCCCGCGCATGGCGCGCGAGTGGATCCGCGCCAACCCCGCGCCGGTGCAGCCCTGGGACGACGACAAGTACCGCATGCCCGGCGGCGGTCCGCAGAATCCGCAGGTCTCTCAGATGCTAGCGGTGGCCCCGGCGATGCTGGTCGAGAAGACGCGCGGACTGTATCCGGCGCCGGAAGCAATCATGTCGGTGATGGCCGAGGGCGCCTACGTCGACATCGACACGGCGCTTCGGATCGAATCGCGCTATTTCGCGAAGATTGCGACCGGCGCAGTGGCGAAGAACATGGTCACCGCGTTCTTCTTCGACCTGAACGCGATCAAGTCCGGCGCTTCGCGTCCCAAGGACGTGCCGCGGTGGAAGGCATCGAAAGTCGGCATTCTCGGCGCCGGGATGATGGGCGGCGGAATTGCCTGGGCGAATGCGATCCGAGGCGTTCCGAGCGTATTGAAGGACGTTTCGCAGGACAAGGCCGACGCGGGCAAGGCGTACTCGGAAAAGCTGCTCGCGAAACGCAAGCGGCCCGACGCGGGCGAGATCCTCGGACGCATCGAGCCGACGGCGCGTGCCGAAGATCTGCGCGGCTGCGACCTGATCATCGAGGCGGTGTTCGAGCGGCGCGACTTGAAGGCGCAGGTGACCGAAGAGGCCGAGCCGATGCTCGCCGCGGGCGGCATTTTCGCTTCCAACACGTCGACGCTACCGATCACGGGCCTTGCCGCCGCTTCCGCGAAGCCCGAAAACTTCGTCGGCCTGCATTTCTTTTCGCCCGTGGACCGGATGAAGCTCGTCGAGATCATCAAGGGCGCGAAGACTTCGCCCGAGACGCTTGCCCGCGCCTACGACTACGTGCTGCAGATCGACAAGACGCCGATCGTGGTGAACGACTCGCGCGGGTTCTACACCAGCCGCACCTTCGGCACCTTCGTGCAGGAGGGCTGCGCAATGCTCGCCGAGGGCATTCCCGCGGCGGTGATCGAGAACGCGGCGCGCTTCGCCGGCATGCCGGTGGGTCCGCTCGCGGTGATCGACGAAACCTCGATGTCGCTCTCGGTGCACGTCATGGAGCAAACGGTCGCGGACCTGAAAGCCGAAGGCAGGCCGCTTCCGCCACCGCACCCCGGGCAGGACGTGATCCTGCGCATGGTGAAGGAATTCAGGCGACCGGGTCGCGTCGGCGGCGGCGGTTTCTACGAATACCCGAAGGAGGGCAAGAAGTTCCTCTGGCCGGAACTTGCGAAGGTTTTCGGCAAGCCGGGCGTCGGCTGGGATTTCGAGGAACTGAAGGAACGAATCCTCTACCGCCAGGCGATCGAGACCGCGCGCTGCCTGGAAGAGGGCGTGCTCGTTTCGGTACACGACGGCAACATCGGCTCGATTTTCGGCATCGGGTTTCCGGCCTGGGCGGGCGGGGCGCTGCAGTACGTCAACCACGTCGGTGCGGCGAAATTCGTTTCGCGGGCCGATTCGCTCGCGAAAGTCTTCGGCGAGCGGTTCGCGTCGCCGAAGCTCCTGCGCGATCTCGCGGCGAAGGGTGGTCGACTCGTCTAACGCAGGTCCTGCCGGATTTTGACGTTCCCGGGGAGCTTCAAAATCGCGCGGGACGTTGCACTCGTCGCGTTGGTGTTGCCGTTCTCAGGTCTCGGCGTTTCGGCGTGAATCCTGCCGAAACGCCGAGATCATGGGAACTTCAAACTCGCGCGGGAGGTTGCACTTGTCGCGTTGGTGTGGGTGTTCTCAGGTCCCGGCGTTTCGGCGTGAATCCTGCCGAAGCGCTGAGATCATGGGAACTTCAAACTCGCGCGGGACGTTGCACTTGTCGCGTTGGTGTTGCCGTTCTCAAGTCTCGGCGTTTCGGCGTGAATCCTGCCGAAGCGCTGAGATCATGGGAACTTCAAACTCGCGCGGGAGGTTGCACTTGTCGCGTTGGTGTTGCCGTTCTCAGGTCTCGGCGTTTCGGCGTGAATCCTGCCGAAGCGCTGAGATCATGGGAACTTCAAACTCGCGCGGGAGGTTGCACCTATCGCGTTGGTGTGGGTGTTCTCAGGTCTCGGCGTTTCGGCGTGAATCTTGCCGAAACGCCGAGATCATGGAGAGTCAATTTCACGCGGGATGTTGCGCCTGTCGCGCCAATTCCGCCGTTCTCAGGTTTCGGGTTTTCGGAGTAAAGCCTTCCGAAAACCCGGGATCATGGGAAACCCCGTGGCTCGATCGAAACTCGCTGGACAGGGAGTCTCGCGCAGCTAGCGTGTTCGCGTTCGCCCCAGCACGAGCACGTTTCCGGCCACCGAGACGGCGATGCCCGCCGCTGTGAGCGCGTGCCAGTCGAAGCCTTCGAACACGGTCGAAACGGCGAGCGCGACGATCGGCACCATCACGCCGATGTAGGAGGCGCGCGCCGCGCCGATCTGCCCGAGGAGCGTGAGATACGCACCGAACGCGAGCACCGAGCCGACCACCGAGAGGTACGCCAGCGAAAGCAGGTACCCGGCAGACCAGTCGAACGCGAACGGCTTGCCCGTCGCGAGCGCAACGGCGAAAGAAACGAGGCCGCCGTAGCCCATGCTCCAGGCCATCGTCGGCCAGCCCGTCAGCCCGCGCAGGTGGTTGCGGTGCGCGACGAGGTTTCCCACCGAAGTCACGAGCACCGCGCTTGCCGTGAGGAGCGCACCGATCGCGACGCTGCCGCGATGTCCGCCGCGCTCGAGTTCCGGCCAGAAGACGAGCGCGACGCCCGCGATCCCGAGAACCGATCCCAGGGCCATCCGGCCGGTCATCGGCTGTCCGAAAACGATCCTCAAGCCGAGCATCGCGAGCAGCGGTCCAGCCGAGTAGCCGACGGCGATCAAACCCGACACGACTTGCATCTCGGCGTGATAGACGAAGATGTAGCCCACGCTGTACATGAGCACGCCCATCGCCGCGAGCGGAACGTGATCCGCGGGCCGAATGCGCATCGGCAATCGGCGCAGTCGGCAGTACGCCGCGACGAGCGCCGCGGCGAAGAAGAATCGATAGCTCACGCTCGCTTCCGGCGCCACGCGACCGAGCTGAAACGTGATCGCGAACCAGGTCGTTCCCCAGATCGCGACGCAGGCGGTAAAAAGCGGGATTGGGCTCAATGGCGGAACCGAAGCAGTGCGCGTGGACAGGCGCGCCATGATACGCTCGGTCGCGAACGGGTCACGCTCGCAAAAGGCATTTTCGATGTCCCTTCCCCTCGTGCTGCAGAACCTGCGGCTTCCTGTGATCGCCGCTCCGATGTTCATCGCCTCCAATCCGAAACTGGTGATCGAGGAGTGCAAAGCCGGGGTCGTAGGATCGTTTCCCGCACTCAACGCGCGGCCGCAGGAAAAACTCGACGAGTGGCTCACGGAAATCGAGACGGCGCTTGCCGCGCAGCCCGGCGCCGCACCGTTTGCAGTGAACCAGATCGTCCACAAGTCGAACGACCGGCTGGAGAAGGACGTCGAAGTCTGCATCCGGCACAAGGTGCCGATCACGATCACGAGCCTGCGCGCGCCGAACGAGATCATCGGCGCGATTCATGCCTACGGCGGCATCGTGCTGCACGACGTGATCAACGTGCGCCACGCCGAAAAAGCGCTCGAAGCGGGCGTCGACGGACTGATCCTCGTGTGCGCGGGCGCGGGCGGCCACGCGGGAACGCTGTCGCCGTTTGCGCTGGTGGGCGAGGTGCGGCGGTTCTTCGACGGGCCCATCGTGCTCGCGGGCGCGATCGTCGCGGGCAACGCGGTCCTTGCGGCGCAGGCCGCAGGTGCGGACCTCGCGTACATCGGAACGCGCTTTCTCGCCACGCCCGAGGCGAGCATCCCGGAGCGCTACAAGGAGGAAATCGTCAAGGCTGCCGGGGGAGACATCGTGTACACCGACATCTTTTCAGGCGTGCACGGCAGCTACCTGAAGCACAGCGTGATTGCGGCCGGTTTCGATCCCAAGAACCTGCCGCGCTCGGATCCCTCGAAAATGAACTTCGGCACGGGCTCCGGGACCGAGAAGAAGGTCTGGCGCGACATCTGGAGTGCGGGGCAGGGCGTCGGCCAGATCGACGACGTGCGCCCTGTGGCGGACGTGGTCGCCGGGCTCGAGCGCGAATACCTCGCCGCGCGCCACCGCCTCGCCCTTTAATCTATTCGGGTAATCGGGGACAGACCACAATTATGCGAGACAGTTATTAACCGGGGTCTGACCCCGATTTTCTGATGTACGAGACTCTGGAAATCGAGCGTCGCGGCGCGATAGCGCAGGTCTGGCTCAACCGGCCGGAGGCGCGTAACGCTATGAACGATTCGATGAGCGCCGAGTTGCCGAAGCTCTTCAAGGCGCTCGCGAAGGACGCCGCGGTGCGCGTGGTCGTCCTCGGCGGGCGAGGCAGCGCCTTCTGCTCCGGCGCGGACCTCGGTCGGATGGACAAAGCGGGCCGCGCGACCGGAGCTCGCAACCGCTCGCTCGCGCTCAAGTCTGCGAAGTTCTTCCATCAGCTCTACACGTTCCCGAAACCGACCATCGCGCGCGTCCACGGCCCCGCGTTTGCGGGCGGGATGGGACTCGTGTGTGCCTGCGACGTGGTGGTGGCGTGCGAGGCGGCGGTGTTCTGCCTGCCCGAGACGCACATCGGTCTCGTGCCCGCGATGATCAGCCCGTATGTCAGCCGAGCGATGGGCGCGAACGCTGCGCGCCGCTATCTGGTGTCAGGCGAGCGCTTCAGCGCGGGCGAAGCGAAGGCGATGGGCATGTTGCACGAACTCCCTACCGCTACGGAGCTCGACGCAACCATCGAGCGGATCGCTCAGGCGTTCGCAGCCTGCGCGCCGGGCGCGATGGCCGAGGCGAAGAAACTCCTGCGCCGAGTGATCGGCGCCCCGATCACGCCGGAACTGATTTCGCACACCGCGAGCGTGATTGCGAAGGCGCGCGCCTCCGCCGAAGCGCGCGAAGGGATCGCCGCGTTTCTCGAAAAGCGAAAACCCTCCTGGAACCCGGGGTCAGAGTAAGGCGTACGTCGTAAATTGGGGTCAGAGTAAACCGCGTAGCGATCTACTCTGATCCAAGGGGCGCAGGCTTAACGATCCCAGCGGCGTCGCCGAATCCGATCGTCGCGCAGCCTTCGCTCGCGCTGCAGCCGCGCTGGATCACCTCGTCGCCGTCCTCGAGAAAGCTGCGCGTCTCACCACCCGGCAAGGCTATCGGCAGCCTGCCGCCCTGCGCGAGTTCCATCATCGAGCCCACGGAATCGGGCGTCGGCCCGGAGATCGTCCCCGAGCCGAGCAGGTCGCCGGGCCGCAGATTGCAGCCGTTGGACGCGTGATGCGCGATGAGTTGAGCGATCGTCCAGTAGGAGTGCCGGAAGCTGCTGCGGGTGAGGCGCACAGGCGCCTGCTTCGTCGCGCGCATGCGTTCGCTTCGCAGGTGCATCTCCAGATCGATCGCATAGCCCCCATTCCGCTGATCTTTCTCTTCGAACAGGTACGCTAGCGGCGCCGGCTCGCCGGCCGAGCGCTCGAACGACTCGCAGCGAAACGGCTCGAGCGCTTCGAGCGTGACGATCCACGGCGAAATCGTCGTCGCGAAACTCTTGGCCAGAAACGGACCGAGCGGCTGGTATTCCCAGGCCTGGAGGTCGCGCGCCGACCAGTCGTTGAGGAGCACGAGGCCGAACACGTGGTCCACGGCGCGCGAGATCGGGACGGGTTTGCCGAGCCGATTTCCGGGCCCGACGACGACGCCAAGCTCGAGCTCGAAATCGAGCCGCCGACTGGGGCCGAATGCGGGTGACTGGGCGTCCGCGGCTTTCGTTTGCCCGCTCGGCCGGAAGACCGGCGTGCCGCTGGCGACGACCGAGGACGCGCGTCCGTGGTACCCGATCGGCACCCACTTGTAGTTCGGAAGCAGCGGATTGTCCGGTCGGAACATCCGTCCCATGTTGGTTGCGTGATGGATTCCGGCGTAGAAGTCCGTGTAATCGCCGATCGCAACGGGCAGCAGAAGCTCGGCCTGCTTCATCGGCAGGAGATGTCGCAGCAAGTGCCTCTTTTTCTTCGGGTCGGAGAGATCGCGCGACAGGCGCTTTCGCAAGTCCTTCCACGTCCGGCGTCCCGCGCCGGCAAGGCCGTTGAGCGTAGGACCAGTGTCGAGACCGACTGCGGCGAGATCGAGCACCTGATCGCCGATCGCTACACCGCCGCGAGGTGTTTCGCGGGTTCGCCTTTTCCGGAACACGCCATATGGAAGATTCTGGATCGGGAATTCGCACCCGGGATCGTTTGCGCTTTCGACCCAGCTCCGCAACCTCGGATCGTGCGTTTCGTTCATGCGGGAGGCCGAAAACCGCTCCACACCCGGTCGTAGTCCTTCTGCAGCTGCGGCGCGCGCATCGCGAAGCGCGTGGGCCGAAAGACGTGGCGCGATTCCCACATGAACGCAAGCGAGTTCTCCAGTTTCTGCGGCGTCAGTTCCGCGCTGCTTGCCCGCTCGTAGGATGCGAGATCGGGGCCGTGCGCCGACAGGCAGTTGTGCAGCGATACGCCTCCAGGAAGAAAGCCTTCCGCCTTCGCGTCGTAGGCGCCGCGCACCAGGCCCATCAGCTCGCTCATCACGTTGCGGTGGAACCATGGCGGGCGGAATGTGTGCTCGGCGACCTGCCAGCGCGGCGGAAAGATGACGAAATCGCAATTCGCCACGCCCGGCTGCCCGGAAGGCGAGGTGAGCACGGTGAAGACCGACGGGTCGGCGTGATCGAAGCTCACCGTGTTGACCGCCATGAAGCGCGCGAGATCGTACTTGTAGGGGACGTAATTGCCGTGCCAGGCGACGACGTCGAGCGGAGAGGCTTCGAGCCGCGTCGCCCAGAGCCCGCCGAGAAACTTGACCACGACCTGGTGCGGGCCGCCCCCGTCCTCGAACGCCGCGACCGGCGCGAGGAAATCGCGCTTCTGCGCCAGGCCCTGCGAGCCGATCGGCCCCAGTTCCGGCAGGCGAAAGAGCGGGCCGTAGTTCTCGCACAGGTAGCCGCGCGCTGCGCCATCCAGGACCTGAACCTTGAATTTGATGCCGCGCGGTACGACCGCGATTTCTCCTGGCGCTGCATCGAGCACGCCAAGCTCCGTCGCAAGACGCAGGGAGCCCTGCTGCGGCACGAACATCATCTCGCCGTCCGAATTGGCGAAGACTCGATTCGTCATGGAGCGATTAGCACGGTAGAGGTGAACTGCGATCCCGCTTTGCGCCGCGGGCGAACCCGAACCGGCGATCGTCGCGAGCCCCGCGATGAAGTCGGTGGGTTTCTTCGGCAGGGGCATCGGGTCCCAGCGCAGGCGGTTCGGCGCAGCCTCTCCTTCCTCGAACGGGCCCGAGCGCAGCAGTCCGGCGCTCGTGCGCTCGAATGGTGGATGCATCGCGCTTGGGCGCAGTTTGTAGAGCCAGGTGCTCTGGTTCTCCGCGCGCGGCGCAGTGAAAGCCGTGCCGGAGAGGACCTCCGGGAAAAGCCCCTTGGACGGGCGCTGCGGCGAGTTCTGCCCGATCGGCAGAGCGCCCCGCATCGCTTCGCTAGCGAACGTGTTGCCGAAGCCGCTTTGGTAGTTGGGCGCCGCGGACTTGCGCATCAGTTCACCCCTTGCCGATCGACAAACCGCACGGAGCATAGCCGTCCGGCCGCAATTGTCCAGCGCGACGGTCGTAATCCGGGGCGCGTTTTGCCTCAGGCGTCCGGCGAACGCCAGTCGTAAGACCAAGGTCGCTTGGACAGCCGTCCGGCTCACGCGTAGCGTTGTGGCGTGCCCGGTTGCAACCACACCGGTCGCGGGGAGGAAGGGAACCGATGTCAGAGATTGCGCCGGCACGCGAGCGCCGCGCCGGCGATTCTTCCATCGACGCCGACGATCTGGTCTGGATCCTCGAGCGGCTTTGCAGCGGGCAAAGGCTCGCCTTCGACCGTGAGCTGCTCGCCAGGCGCTTTCCGCCGCCTTGTACGAGATCCGATCTTGCGGAAGCGGCGGTCGCCGTGGGACTCAAGGTGGGCAGGGTGTGCATCGGCTCGCGACCGTTCGAGCAGATCCCGCTGCCCTGCGTGGCGTCCCTGCGCGAAAGCGGGCGCCCGGCGCTCATCCTGCGGACCGACGGCGAGCGGCTGATCTGCCTCGAGGCGGGAAGCGATATCCCAAGGACCGCGCTGGTGCGGGAATTCGGAGGACAGTTCGAGCCCGTCGTCACGCTCGCCGTTCGCCAGGAAGAAGATGCTGGCGCGCCCCCGCGAGGCTTCGAGGACGAGTCGCGCCGGTTCGGATTCCGGTGGTTCGTTCCAGCGCTCGCGCGACATCGCGGCATCTGGCGCGACGTGCTGCTCGCCTCGCTCGCCATCCAGATCGTCGGGCTGAGCACGCCGCTGTTTACCCAGGTCATCGTCGACAAGGTCGTGGTGCATCACACCTTCGGCACCCTGACCGCGGTCGCGTTCGGCCTCATCATGTTCCTCATCTTCAACGCGGTCATGACGTGGCTTCGCCAGTATCTCGTCCTGCATACGGGGAACCGCGTCGACGCGGTGCTCGCGGCGGAAGTGCTGCGCCACCTGCTGCGGCTTCCGCTGCCGTACTTCGAACGAAGGCCGACCGGCGTAACGGTGGCGCGACTTCACGGGGTCGAGACGATCCGTGAGTTCATGACCGGAGCGGCGATGAGTTTCCTGCTCGACGCGCCGTTCCTGGTGGTCGTGCTGGCGGTCATGTTCTGGTACTCCTGGCAGCTCTCGCTCATCGCGCTCGCGGTGGTCGGATTGCTGGGCGCGTTGAGCGCGCTCGTCACGCCCGAGCTTCGGGCGCGGCTCGACCGTCAGTTCGTGCTTGGCGCGCGCAACCAGGCGTTCCTGACCGAATACGTCGGTGCGGCGGAGACGGTGAAGGGGTTGCAGCTCGAGCCCGTGCTGGAGCGCCAGTATGGCGGCTACCTCGCGAGCTATCTATCGGCGAGTTTCTCCACCCGCCAGCTCGCCAACACCTGCAACGTGGTCGCGGGCTCGCTCGAGCAACTGATGACGATCGCAGTGCTGCTCGCCGGCGCGCTGCTCGTGATGCGTGGCGACGGCTTCACCATCGGCATGCTGGTCGCGTTCCAGATGTTCGCGGCGCGCATGGCGCAGCCGATGCTGCGCATTGCAGGACTGTGGCAGGAGCTGCAGCAGGCGAGCATCGCGGTGAAGCGGCTGGGCGCCATCATGAACGCACCGCCCGAGCCGCACGCTGTGGCGGCATCTCACGCCTCCACCGACGCTCCCGGCTCGGTCGAACTGCACGAGGTCTCGTTCCGGTACGGCGCGCACGAGCCGTGGCTTCTGCGCGAAGTTAACCTGCGCCTTCGCCCCGGAGCGCTGGTTCTCGTCACCGGGCCGTCGGGCTGCGGCAAAAGCACGCTCGCGAAATTGCTGCTCGGTTTCTATCAGCCCGATGAAGGCCGGATCCTGCTCGATGGCCGCGATCTGCGCCACCTGGCCGCGAACGAGTTGCGGCAGGCGTTCGGCGTCGTGCTCCAGGAGCCGCAGCTCTTCGCGGGAACCCTCTACGACAACCTGGCGCTGGCGAATCCGCGGGCGACGTTCGACGACATGGTCTGCGCCTGCTGGCAGGCCGAGATCCACGACGCGATCGCGCAGCTGCCGCAGGGCTACCGCACGCCGATCGGAGAACACGGCGTGGGGCTGTCCGGGGGGCAGAAGCAGCGCCTCGCGATCGCCCGCGCGCTGCTCAGAAAACCGCGCATCCTGATTTTCGACGAGGCGACGAGCGGGCTCGATGCACGCACTGCGGAAAGCGTCGCGCGAACCATCAGCCAGTTGAAGGGCGCCGCGACGATCCTCTTCATCGCCCACCGCGTGCCGGAGGCGCTGGCGGTGGACGAAGTCATCCGACTTGGCGAAAGAAAGGACGCCCCATGACACCACGCGAAGCAGCGGCAAGAGCCGAATACTGGGAAAAGGTCTGGGAGTGGTTCGCCATCGTCCTGGGGAGCCTGCTTCTGTGGCTCGGGACGTCGGACGTTCTCGGGAAAGGTCCCGACACGGCTTGGACCAAGTTCGTTCAGGTCGAGGGACAACCGGAACCGGTGCCGGAGCAGTGGGTCTCGACGCCGGAGGGACGGTTTGCGCACTCGATCCGGATTCCGAACCCGGTGCCGAAGGACAGCGGCTACCGGCGCGGAATGTCGAGCGAGGAGTACTTCCAGCATCTGTGTCGCACGGAAGCCGGAGAGTTCATTTTCAAGACCGTGGAGAACGTAGAGGGGTTCTATTTCATGCGGCCGCCGAAGGCGCCGACCGATGACGATCTCAAAGACAGATACAGGCTGGAGGCGCCGGAGATCGAGCGGACCTTTCAGCTCTTGAGGGCATCACCTACGGAGCGTGCGCAAAGTTTCGTCAATCCCCCTTGGGCAATCTATAGGTATGTTGAAGAACCGCAGTCAGATCGAGGTGCGGCGCACGCCTTTGTACGTGCAAGCGGCCATCGACAACGAGTTACGCCGATGAATGTAGATGCCGTACCGAGTATCGTCAGTCAGTATGGATTGATCTGGCGAGGACTTAGGCGTACGGCTGACCGAAACCTCGCCATTGCCGGAAGCGAATGGATTGTTGTTGATTTGGCAACGCGGCAGGTACTTGCCATCCAACGCGAGTTTGCGCGAACTGGAAGAACTCGAAATGCACCAGAAGGAATATGGTGGCTCAACGCAATCAATTGCCCTAACTCCACATCGAAGAACATCTTCCTGAGCCGCGTCTACAAGTTTGTGGCCAAAGTCTTGCGGCCAATCCCGGAGAAAAACTATGAGTGATGATTTGGCGAAGTGGTATCGACGCGTGCTTCTGCAAATGAGTGCGGAAGCATATTTGGAAACGGCCCAATTGTCTGACCCAACCGAGATTCGAAATGCGCTCATACAAGGGAATAACCGCAGCGGATTTCAGCCCGTAGGATTCACGCGTTTTACGTCGATCCAGGTAGACGAGTTTCTTGCTACTTACAAGATCATCCACCAAGCCTCCGACAACCCCAACGGAACCCGAACCGGGCCGGTCTATTACGCTGGCACCAACATCCTCGCCAACTCCGGCATGTCCGCCACGCTTATTCAGAAGCGTGGGACGAACGAATTCACGCTTGCGATCAGGTCCACCGAATTTCGTCCCGTCTCGGACGGTGGCGACCGGCTGCGTGATGCGCTGGGGGCGGACGTCCTCGGGATTTTTGCAGTCGGCTTCGCGCTGCCGCAACTGGCTGCCCTGGAGGAGTACTACGCCTGGCTGAAGAGCAGCCAATTGCTCCCGACCGGCGCCAGGCTGAGCGTCACGGGGTACTCGCTCGGCGGACACCTCGCCACGGTATTCACCGAGATTCACGCTGCGGACGCGGACATCGTCTTCGACGGAACCTACACCTTCAACGGCGCCGGGCGCGGCACGTGGGCTCGGAACGCGTCCGACCCGGCAGCGATCGTCAACTATTACCGGAACGTGTTGGTGAATCCGGAGATGGGTTCCAGCCTCCTGGACGGCGTGTACGCGTCCGATTCCGATCGAGCGGAGTACACGGCTGCGAGGGACACCCAGGCCTTCGGCCTTCCCCTCGATTCACTGAGCATCTACGGGGATCCCCGTCACATCTGGGCGCAGACGGCAGCACGGCTCCAGTTCGGGCTGTCAGGTGCGCGCCTGCTCGACCAGGGCAGCGCCGACCTTCGCAACGGCGCCGCAGGCAAGATCACCCAGATCTACGGCAAGGAGTTCTCGCCGGAATGGACCGGAGTCGCGAACTCCGGTGTGCACGCACCTGCGACCGGCGTCTTCGTCGAGGCGCAACCTCTCGTCGAGCAGCAATACGTGAACAACGGCGGTGCGACCGATTTTGGCAATGGACACGCCTTGGTGCTTCTCGCCGACTCCCTCGCACTGATGCGTGCCTACCAGACGCTCGATCCAGGTCTGACCGTCGAGCGCCTGAACAATCTGTTCGCCGCGTCGTCGAACCGGCTCGGCCAGACCTTCCCGACCGCGACGGCCGAGGATGACGCGCTGGAAAATGCGCTCGATGCATTGCGGCGCCTGTTTCTCGGCGCCGATGTCTCCCCCACCAATTTCAAGCCCGGTGCGAAGGGGTTCGGGAATTTCGATGCGCGCGGCGATTTCCACAACAAGCTCGACGAGCTCACGACCAGCACGGGCTATGCCCAATGGGCGGGTCAGATTGCGCTGCAGGAACTCGCCGGGAAACCCGCTGCGGACATTCTGGACGCGGCAAGCGGTGACATCGCCTATCGCTATGCGCTGAAAGAACTCAATCCGTTCGTGGTGACCGGGGCGCAGGCGCTCCACGAGGCGCACAATTCGGCAAGGGCGCTCGATCTCTACGATCCGCAGAGCGGTCAACGGACTGGAATGACCGAGCAGTACCTGGCCGACCGCGCTGCGATGCTCGAATTCAGCATCAAGGCGAACCTCGCCAACGCCAAGGCCGTCTCATCCAGCGCGGTGACCGGGCAGATCCGCTACGCGGACCTGAGAGAGCGTGCCGACGGAAGCACGTCGAGCGTGCTCGCGTACCTGCTCGGAGGGACGCCGAACTTCAACGGACCGAACACGCGCGTGGTCGCGTTCGGTACTGCGGGAGAAGACGCCCTGCAAGGCCGCGACAACGCCGACCATCTCTACGGCGGCGACGGCAGCGACTACTTGCGTGGCGGGTTATCGAACGATTACCTCGAGGGCGGTGCCGGCCTGGACGTCTATCAATACAACGCTTCGACCAGTCTCGGCTTGTTCGACCTCAACGACGGCGCCGACACCATTTTCGATTCGGACGGCAAGGGCGTGCTGCGCTACACCTATTCGCCAAGTTCCGGCAGCGTTCGCGCCACCGTGATCACCGATGCCTCGGTGAAACTCACCGACACGAAATGGCGCAGTGCCGACGGAAAATTCGAATACCAACTTCTCCCCGGTACGCAGGCGCAGTCGGATCTGGTCGTCACTATCCTGGGCGACGCGGGCGGCAGCATGACGCTGAAGGACTTCCGCGACGGCGACTTCGGGATTCATCTCGATCGCCCTTCGGCGCGGACGTTCGCCGATGCGGCCAATACGATCACCGGAACGGATCTGAGCGAATCGCTCGCGGGCACGTCCGCCGGGGATATCGTGATCGCACTCGGCGGCTCGGATACGGTGCGCGCGGGTGACGGCGACGACTCGATTCTCGGCGGCGACGGCGCCGACATGCTTTACGGGGAGGCTGGCCGGGATCGGATATACGGTGAGGCGGGCCGTGATTCGCTTTACGGAGGGAGCGGTGACGACGAGTTGTACGGTGGATCGGACGCCGACGTCCTCGAAGGCGAGGACGGCTCGGACCTCCTATCCGGTGGCGAGGGCAGCGATGTCATCGCCGGGGGTGCGGGGAACGACGAAATTCACTCGGGCGACGTCATGCCGCTTTCGATTGCACTGTTGCGCTCCGAAACGGAAAGCCCTACGGGTCTCAAGGGGGAGTGGGTGGACGGCGGCGAAGGCGACGATACGGTCATCGGAGGCGCCGGCAACGATCAGGTCATGGGCGGCGGCGGAGCGGATGTGCTCGCCGGTGGCGCGGGCGATGACAACCTGATCGGAGACCGGGAGCGCGCACTGGTTCACGTCGATAACTGGACCGTGACGCGGCAGGTCACGGTGTCGGGGAGTGCGACCAACTACCAGCTCGTCTACAACGCCTATGCGCAGACTTTCGAAAGTACCCAAGGCGCAGGCGACACTATCCATGGTGGCGCGGGTGCGGACTGGATTTTCGCCGGCGCCGGCGATGATTACGCGGACGGCGGTTCGGGAGACGACCTGGTGTTCGGCGAGGCGGGCAATGATGTCCTGACGGGCGGCGCCGGCAACGACGTGCTCGTAGGCGACAACCCCGGAGTGGTGGCGGCCGCCGACGAAGGCGACGATTTTCTCGATGGTGGCGACGGCGACGATCTGCTCTACGGCAACGGGGGCGACGACATCCTTTTCGGTGGTCCCGGAACCGATACGCTCGTCGGCGGCGCCGGCCGCGACACCTATGTGTTCAACAGAGGCGACGGCACGGATTCGATCTGGGACACGCCCGCCGGGGCCGACGACCCCGAAGCGAGCATTCTCGTTCTGGGCGAAGGCGTGCAGCGCGACTCGATCAAATTCCGTCCCGGGAGCCTCGTCGTGGACCTCGGCGGTGGCGACAGCGTCCACGTCGCGGGCCTCGATCGGATGAATCCGGCATCGACGCCGGGGCTCGGCGCGATCCGGTTCACCGACGGTACGAGCATGAGTTTCGGAGAAATCCTCGCGCAAGGCTTCGACATCGACGGCACGCCTGGGGACGACGACGCGCACGACGGCGCACACCCGCAACTCGTGGGCACGGGCGCCACCGATCGAATCCACGGGTTTGCGGGAAACGACGTTCTGTTCGGCCTCGCGGGCGACGACGTGCTCGCGGGCGACGCGGGAGACGATACGCTCATCGGCGACACAGGCAACGATGGGTATCTGTTCGGCCGCGGGGACGGGCGGGACCTGCTGTTCGACTACGACGTCGCCGCCGGAAACACCGATCACATCGATTTTGCCGCCGACATCGGGCCCGACGACATCGAAGCGACACGCGATGCCGTGTATCCAGGGAATCTCGTTCTCACGATCCGCGGGTCGGCCGATTCGATCACGATCGCCAACCAGTTCGTCGCGCCTGAGCATCAGGTCGAGGAAATCCGGTTTTCCGATGGCACCGTGTGGACTCCGGAAACGACGCCCATGCTTCTGCGAGGCAGCGCAGGTCCGAACGTTCTTCTGGGCACCTCGGGTCCGGACTACATCGAGGGCTTGACCGGCGACGATACGCTGTTCGGCGGAGCGGGAGACGACATCTACCGCATGGCGCGCGGCGACGGCCGGGATTTCATCAGCGACTTCGATGCGACGCCGGGCAACTCCGACACGATTGTCTTCGCGGGCGACATCCTTCCGGCCGAGGTGCGCGCCACGCGCGCGGGCAACGACCTGATTCTGGCGCTCGCCGGTTCGGCGGATCGCGTCACCGTCGCCAATGAGTTCGAGAACGACGGCGTGACGCCTTACGCAGTCGAGCGCGTTCGCTTCGCCGTGGACGGCACGGTCTGGGATTTGGACGCGATCAAGCAGAAAGTGATCATGCCGACTTCAGGCAACGATTCGATCACGGGATACGCGACGGACGATTGGCTCGAGGGCCTCGCCGGCAACGACACGATCGACGGGGCGGGCGGCGATGACACGATTGTGGGCGGCGCGGGAGACGACTCGCTGCGCGGTGGCGCGGGGAGCGATCTGTACCGCTACGCGGCAGGCGACGGCAGCGACGTCGTTGACGACAGGGGCGGTGCTTCGGACATGGATACTCTGCGCTTCGAGCCGGGCATCTCGCCCACCGCCGTGACGCTGAGGCGCAGTCGATTCGCGAGCCTGGATGATCTCTTCATCGACGTCGGGGGTGGAACCCGCATTCGCGTCGCCGGTCAGTTCGCGGGTGGCGAAATCGCCGGGGACGGCCTCGAGCGCATCGAATTCGAAGGCGGCACGCTCTGGGACCGCGCAGCGATTCGCGCCGCGGTTCTCGCAGCCACGCCCGGTGCAGATGAACTCTTCGGGTTCGCCGGCAACGACTCCATCAACGGCTTGGCGGGAGACGACCTCATCGATGGTGCGGCCGGCAACGACACGCTCCGTGGCGGACCCGGCAGCGACACGGTGAACGGCGGTTTGGGCGATGACACGTTCCTGTTCGATCTCGGCGATGGCGAGGACTTCGTCACCGACGGATACGGAGTTGCAGGCTACTCCGGTGGCGGTATCGACTCCCTCGTCCTCGGCGCGGGGATCACGCCGGCGAATGTCACGGCTAGCCGATCCGGGAATGAACTACGGATCCAGGTCAACGGTACGACGGACGTCGTGCGACTCAGCCAGTATTTCAACGACGATGCGCTCGAACGCATCCAGTTCGCCAACGGCACGGTCTGGACCCCGGCGACGGTGGCGGCGATGTTCCCTGTCACCGGCACTTCTTCCAACGACACGCTCATCGGCAGCGGCTTGCCGGACGCGATCAACGCGCTCGGCGGCAACGACCTTGTTCGCGGAGGCGGCGGCAACGACACCATCGACGGTGGTCTGGGCGGGGACGTCCTCTACGGCGATGCCGGAGACGACTTGATTTACGGCGGGCAGTTCGATACCAGCCGCAAGGCGGCGAGCGACACGATCTACGGCGGTGATGGGAACGACATCCTCATCACGACGAATGCGAATGGGCAATACCTCTATGGCGGCAACGGCAACGACATCTACATCGGCGGCAGCGGCTGGGCGTGGATGGAGGACACCGCGGGGAACAACCTGTTCGTCGCCGGCGCGTCTTCCAGTGACGATATCTGGATGGGAGACGGCAACGATCTCGCCATCGGCGGGCGGGGGGGGGGGTTCATCGCCGGGGAGCGCAATGGTGACGGGCGCCGCGGGAAAGACCGGGG
>ORMF011530061.1_pt1 | contig 31446 bp, 30 predicted proteins | sample 1779871 | NCBI WGS metagenome assembly ORMF01 (sample SAMEA104232316, study PRJEB22302) | groundwater metagenome | biome: forest; feature: aquifer; material: groundwater | place: USA | collected 2011-08-07 | depth 5.4 m | reverse complement strand
GAAGAAAAACTAAAAAATATTTTATACGAATCTTCAAAAAAGAAAAATAGTCCAACCAAAACAACTGAAAAAATAATAAATGAGATTAATGAATTCAGCGGCGACTCTTCCCAAACTGATGATCAAACAATAATCGTCATCAGCCACAAAGATGCATTTATTTAAAATCACCATTTTAATCAATTTTTATGAAATAGCGTAAAACCACTTGCAATAACCATTTCTTTATATATAGTTAAGTAACTTAATAAATACTAAATTTTGGTGTTTCATGAAATATAATTTTGGTGAACTCATAAGAGAAATAAGGAAAAGAAAAGGACTAACAATGCGTGAAATATCTGAAACAATAGGAGTTAGTGAAAGCCTTATTTCTCAAATAGAAACGAATAAAATTTCACCTGCAATAGACACACTTCTTGCAATAACAGAAGCCCTAAATATTGATATCGAATACATATTTAGAAATTTTCGAAAAGCAAAAAAGCCATCAATTATAAAAGCCGATAAAAGGAAAGTATTTACTGAACACAATGCCGTCTACGAAATAATATCTAAAATAGAAGGACAATCTAGAGAAAACGCTATTGAAGGATATATTTTGACGATACAGCCAGGTGGCAAAACACATGACAGGGAATATGGCCATATGGGGTCAGAGCTTGGATTTATTTTGGAAGGATCTGGTGAACTTTTATTTAGTGGACAAAGCTATCAATTAAACCAAGGCGACAGCGTCTCATTTGATTCAAATGAACCACATACTTTCATAAATTCAGGGAAAAGCATTTTAAAAGCATTTTGGATAACCACACCTCCAAAAATGTTTATATCTAAACGATAAGAAAAATTAATATAACAACGGAGAATTAAAATGAGAAAAACTATTGTAGAAAAAATTTTTGAAGAACACGTTATTGATAAACCATTCGAAGGCGTAAACGTATTAAAACTTGATCGCGTCTTATGCCATGAAATAACAACCCCAATAGCAGTTAATGATTTAATAGCAAAAGGAAAAGATAAGGTATTTGATAAAAATAAAATAAAAGTAGTGATAGATCATGTCAGCCCTGCAAAAGATTCAAAAACAGCAGAACAAGGAAAAACTTTGCGTGATTGGAGTAAACGGCATGGACTTGATTTTTTTGACATTGGAAAAAATGGCGTATGTCATGCTTTATTTCCTGAAAAAGGCTATATCCTCCCAGGATTTACTGTAATTATGGGAGATTCGCATACGTGTACTCATGGTGCATTTGGGGCGTTTGCAGCAGGCGTAGGAACGACAGACTTAGAGGTTGGAATACTTAAAGGAGTATGTTCGTTTAAAACACCAAAAACAATCAAAGTTGAGTTCAAAGGTTCATTGAAAAATGGAGTTTTTGCAAAAGACGCTGTTTTATTCTTAATTTCACAAATCGGGGTCAATGGAGCTACTGATAAAATTCTTGAATTTACAGGCGACGCAATCAATTCAATGAGCATGGAGTCAAGACTAACAATATGCAATATGGCAATTGAAGCTGGAGCTACATGCGGAATATGTTATCCTGACATGACAACAATTAATTATATCTGGCATGCGATTTCTTTTGAGTTTAAATCAAAAGAAGAAGCCCTCAAATATTACTCAAAATATATTTCAGACAAAGATGCCGTTTACGATAAAGTAATTGAACTTAATTTGGACAAACTTGAACCATTAGCTACCTATGGGTATAAACCAGATCAAGTAAAAACTATAAGTGAATTTGAAAAAGAAAAAGTCAAAGTTGATCAAGTGTACATTGGTTCATGCACAAACGGAAGAATTGAAGATTTAAGAATCGCAGCTGAGGTACTAAAAGGTAAACAAGTATCGCCAAATGTGCGCGTCGTCGTTTCACCTGCGACACCTAAAATATTTTCTGACGCTCTTGATGAAGGATTGATTAAAATTTTTCAAGATGCAGGCTGTTGCGTAACAAATCCAACATGTGGGGCATGCTTAGGAATGAGCAATGGAGTTTTAGCTAATGGCGAAGTGTGTGCTTCCACTACAAATAGAAATTTTAGCGGAAGAATGGGAAAAGGCGGGATGGTACATTTAATGAGCCCTGCAACTGCAGCTGCCACTGCTATTACAGGTTTTATAACCAACTCTAAACTTTTTATTGTTTAAATAATATATAACGAATTTTAACGGAGATAGTTATGAAAAATTTTGGAGGTAAAATTTTATTCCTCGACAGGTCTGATATAAATACAGATGAAATAATTCCAGCAAAATATCTTAATGAGCTGACTAAAGAAGACTTAAAACCTCATATATTGGAAGATCTTAGACTCGATGGATTTAACGTAAACAAAGATGTTAAAGATAAAACTGTCATAATAACCAGAGCTAATTTTGGATGTGGTTCTTCAAGGGAACACGCCGCATGGGTTTTTGAGTGTAATAATTTAAATTTAGTTATTGCTTCAAATTTCGCAAGAATATTCAGGCAAAATTTCTTTAATTGCGGAATGATGGCTGCTGAAGTGTCAGAAGCACAAATTGATGCAATATTTGAAAAATATTCAAATACAGATGCCGTTGCTGAAGTTGATTTAGATAGAAAAAAAATCAAAATTTTCAATCAAGCCAACAGCGATACATATGAGTTTAAAATAGGAGGATTTGAAGAAGCTTTGATTAGAACAGAAGGTTGGTTAGGATTTACAGATACAAAATACTAAAAACAGAATGCGTATACTAATATTCTAAATGAAAAGAAAACTTTCTTCTATAATCAACAGTAATGAAGCAGGCATCAGGCTGGATACTTGGCTATCTAAAACTTTCCCATATTTTTCAAGAAATATATGGCAAGCTGAAGTTAGATTAGAAAATGTATTAGTTAATGGAGAACCGGCTAAACCATCAAAAGTACTCTGTTTAGGCTACATAGTTTCTCTAACTACAGACGAAGAAAGTGAACCTGATGTCGATAAAAATTATTCTATTATTGAAAGAAATAATGATTTTGTAGTAGTTGATAAGCCGCCGAATATATCAATGCATCCAACAGGTGCATATTATCACAATACGCTTCTTTCAGTAGTTCAAAAAGAACTTAGCAGAAAACTTTACGTTGTCCATCGGCTCGATCGAGAAACATCGGGAGTCACAGTATTTGCTGCAAATGTAGAATCAGCTAAAAATTTATCTAAACAATTTATAAATAAAATCGTAAAAAAAGAATACATTGTTGCTGTTCATGGAAAAATTTTATGCAATATGAACTGCAAAGGGTATATTAACTTAGACAACAATTCCATTTTAAAGAAAAAAATGAAATTCATAATAGATAATAATGCTGATGAAAATTCGCCTTATTATTCGTACACTGAATTTGAATTAATAAAAAGCAATAATGGTTTTTCTATCCTAAAAGCAAAACCTCAAACTGGACGTTTACATCAAATAAGAGCTACTATGCTGGGCATGGGTTATCCCGTCATTGGTGACAAATTGTACGGCTTAGACGAAAATATTTTTGAAAGAAAAATGCGAGATTCCATGACTGACAGTGACATAGAGTCGCTAATTATTCCAAGACAGGCACTTCATGCATATTCAATATCTTTTTTACATCCTGTCAATAATGATAAAGTCACCTTTTTTTCAAAAATTCCTAAAGAAATAACAGCATTATGCAATTAACAAACTAGGATTATATTAGACTTCCCTCACTTATTTTGATATTAATGGCAAAGAAAAGGCTGAAATTATGAAAAAAAGAATGAGAAAAAAACTTTTTTTAAATGAGTACAAATCGTTGGGATTTGAACTTATTATCGAAGTTAAAAAAGGTACTGAGAATGATAAAATTATTGATCTTTTAGACGATTTTATAGACTTTTTAGATGAAAGAGATTTATCAATAAATGCACGTGATAATGAACTAAACAGTGCAATGCTGATAACAAGTTCACTTAAATATGGCTCTGCTTCAAATGAAAATATAAATGCGTGTGAATCATGGCTAAAAAATAAAGAAATTGTAAAACAGATAAAAATTGGAAATCTTATTGATTCTTGGTATGATAAATCAACTTTAACCCTTTAATTTACATAAAAATAACGATATCCCCTTGTCATAAAGATATTAAAAAAAAATTAGGCTTATTTTTTTCAAAACTATAAACTTTTAACTATGATCAATATTAAAAATATCTAGTTAAAAGTTTATTTTTTTTATTTTGCATATTGCCTTAACCTTGTTTTCTGATAGAAATGTATACCAAGGGTTTGAATTGAGTTTAAACTTTATACAAACTCATCTTAAAAGTACTCCAAACACGGAAAACAGTTTTGCAAAGGTAAAATATGTCAATAAATATAATTAAAGAAGAACAAGGTTTAATAATTGCCTTCAACGGCAACCTTGACAATATGAAATGTTTAACATTGCAAGAAAATATTCTAGAATATATTAAAGGTGCTAAAAAAGTTATTTTTGATTTACTTGGTGTTGAAAAAATTTCTCAAATGTTTTTTCACCTATGTAATTTAGTGATAAATCATGTGAAAAAAGAAAATTTTAATATAATAAATATCAATCTTGAACTCGTTAAAAATTATAATGTGAATAAATTCTTAAATTGTAATTAATTGTAACCTCGCATGCAGATGCCTTCTTTTTATAAAAAGCATCAGTAAAATTACACATAAGTGTTTTTAATGAAACATATTATCAAACATCGATCAACAAATAGTAAAGAAGGCAGTCATTCTACAATTTTTATGAAAAAGCTACGTGCATTTTTCTCGCTCTTCGATTACCTGCAGATTGTATCTATTCTTTTGCTGCTTAGCTTCGGCATTATTTTTATTTACAGTGCAGGACAACAAGTAGGCGGAGCAATGAGAACTGATTGGGAAAAACAGATAATATGGGCTGTATTGGGAATTTGTGTATGGATATTGATATGCATAATAAATTATAGAACGCTTGGCATTATTTCGCCTATTTTATATATTATTTCTATAATCCTTTTAATTTTGGTAGTCACCCACGGCACAACTTTTTATGGTGCAAAACGTTGGATTAGTTTTGGAGGTTTTACTATACAACCTTCTGAATTTGCCAAAATATCAACTCTTCTATTTGCTTCATGGATAGCTTCATTAAAAAATTTTAAAATTAATAGATTAACACATTTATTAGGTTTATTAATAATTATTGGGCTACCTTTCATTTTGGTATTACGACAACCTGATTTAGCTACCTCATTGGTATTTATAATAATTTTAGCAACTGTTGCTTTTTCAGCTAAAATAAGCTGGAAATGGATAATTGCGGTTTTGATTATTGTCTTTGTTGCTGCTCCTGCAATGTATCCTTTTTTAAAACCATATCAAAAAGAAAGAATTTTAGTTTTTCTAGATTCTGAACGAGATCCGTTAAATCAAGGTTGGACTAGTCGTCAAACTTTACTTTCCGTAGGAAGTGGCGGGCTTTATGGGAAAGGATTAATGAATGGCACACAAAATATGCTTGGCTTCTTACCTAAAAGTGTATCAAACTCAGATTTAATTTTTTCAGTAATCGCAGAAGAATCTGGCTTTGCAGGTGCATGCACTCTGCTCTTATTTTATCTCATGCTTATATACTCAATACTTAGAACTGCATTTATATCCAAAGACAATTTTGGCTATATTCTCTCAGTTACTGTAGCAGTTATGCTCGTTGAGCATATTTTTGTAAACATAGGAATGAATGTCAGATTAATGCCTATTACTGGACTTCCTCTTCCATTAATAAGTTATGGAGGTTCATTTATTTTAACATCTTTGATTTCCCTAGGGCTCGTTCAATCTGTATATATTAACCGACTTAAAAAAGAAGAATTAGATTCTGCCTATATAAACTAGAAAACTACCTGAAAAACAGATTGCTTTTGCGTAAAAAACTCAAAATTTAAATTTATTAATAAATAACTGTTTGATTTTTTATTAATAAAGGTTATTTTGTAAATCTTCATAAAATGGGCGATTAGCTCAGTTGGCTAGAGCACTTGGTTTACACCCAAGGTGTCGGGGGTTCGAGTCCCTCATCGCCCACCATTTACGCTTCTATTTTAAGTATAAATTTGTATTATTTTGTTATAAGTATAGATTCTGAACAAGTTTTGCATATTGAAATAGATTAATGGTTTAAAGAGGGGGGTAAATATAATGATTGAAAGCAAATCCATAATACCACATAAAACGATTGAACGCTTAGCAGTATACCGCAGAGAGCTTAAAGAACTAGCTTCAAATAAGTTTACTTATATCTATTCTCACCAGCTTGCTGAACTTGCAAATAACAGCCCAGCTCAAGTTAGACGAGACTTAATGTTTATAGGATGCTCTGGAGGGAACCCAAAAAAAGGATACGATATTGCAAATCTTATTGAAAATATTAACAAAATTTTACCTCAATCTTCAGAACCCAATATTGCTGTAGTAGGAATGGGGAAATTAGGCAAGGCGATCCTATCTTATTCTACTGCTCAAAATAATCTTTTAAGAATTAAAGCAGGGTTTGATATTAACGAAAACATTGTGAACAGTGTAAATTCGGAGGGGACATGTCCATGTTATACTCTAGATAGATTTCCAGAAATAGTTAAAGGACATAATATCACTATAGGAATTTTAACTGTTCCTGCAAAAGAAGCACAAACGATTGCCGATTTTATGTCAAAATCTGGCATAAAAGGAATTGTGAATTTCGCACCTGTTTCTTTAAAAGTAAACAATGAAGTCTATCTCGAAAGAATCGACATAACAATGATTATAGAAAAAGTATCCTACTTCGCAGACAAACTATGATGATAATCGCATTATGAACACAACATCTGCTTAATAAACGAAATCTACTTATTGAAGCTCATTCAGAAAATTTATTTCAGCCTCAACGGTTTTATCTTCTAGCAAAAATAAAACTTCCTTGAAATGTTTGGTATTCATGTGGTTATGAAGTAATTTTTCATCTTGCCATATTTCGTAAAACACAAATATTGAAGGATCTTCGTTGCCTTGGTGTAAAATATATTTTATGCAACCATATTCTTTTCTTGTTGGCTCTATAAGCGAAAGTAAAACTTTCTTTACTTCATCTATACGATCATGCTTTGCCCTTATTTTGGCAACTACAGTAATATCAGACATTGATTATCGCCCCTAGTTTTAAATTGTTAACTACACACAATGAATTAGCATTTCTTAATCACGTATAACTAATTCATGATGTTAAAAGTATTGTATGACGAGGAATTTAAACCACCGCAAGATTTATTTCAATTAGACTATAAATTATACTTATGAAAATATAGAATATTTATGTGAAAAACCATAATTATCATTAAGTATATTTTGCCTATAATATGGAATAATTATTAAAAATGAACACAATATCCACTGAAATAATTGTTATTAAAAAAATAAAATATAAAGAAACAAGCTTGCTAGTCAATTCGATAAGTCGGGATTACGGTAGATTGGATTTTATCATAAAAGGGGGACTTAGAGTAACAAATAAGCAAACGCCCATTTTTGATCTTTTTAGAGTAATTGAGGTAGAATTTAAAGAAAGCAACAATAGCCTTATAGTGCCATTGAATTTAAATTTAATTTTAAATTATGACGAACTTGCTAGATATCCAAGCTTTTTCATAAAAGCATGCATAACTTCTGATTTTATTTTAAAGAACAGTTTTTATAACATTAAATCGACTTTACTCTATAAAGCATTCAATATATTACTAACTAACTACGTTCATGGAAAAAATTATGACTCTTCTTTAATCAAGCTTGTATATTTATTTGAAAATGGGTTACTCGATATAAACAGTGAAAATATCAACTTTAGGAAAAAATTTATTTTAAAAAAACTTCTACGCACAGCCTTAAATAGTTATGAACAGTTTGATTTTAACACAGAATATTTCAATAAAATCAAACTGTGGATTAACGAAGAATGTATTTTTCACAACCTAAACCTAACTTAAATTTTAAGAAAACGGTCTAGATATCTCCAATTCTTTTTAATGGTTTTCCTGCCATTAAATTTTCTTCAATTTTTTCTAATGGAATGTTTTTCGTTTCTGGGAATATAGCCAATCCTACAAAGAAGAAAATTATACACAAGACACCGTACATAATGAATGTGGTTGATATCCCGATACTGCTTAGAAGTGATAAAAACGTAGCGCCTATGATCATATTAAAAACCCAATTTGAAACAGTTGCTCCTGTCATGCCAAGATCTCTTCCTGCTAATGGGAATATCTCCGAACAATATATCCAAATAATTGGACCAATGCTCATGGAAAACGCGAATACTACTATGAACAAAGTTATTATTGCTACAAAATTAGCTTCGGGTGTATCTATTCTAAACATTATTCCAGTAATAATCATTGATGCAGCAAACAAGGCAAAACCTGTAAGAAGAAGCGGTTTTCTCCCAATTTTATCAACAAAAAATATTGCAACTAAAGTAAAGATCATATTGAAAAAGCCTACAGAAACAGTTCCCCATAACTGTCCATTGATGCTGGTAAATCCAGCATGTTTAAAAATTTCAGGAGCATAGTACATCATTATGTTATATCCTGTAAGTTGCTGGAACGCCTGTAAAACAATCCCCAAAATAAAAATACGCACAAAGTTTTTATTGCTCAGCAAAGTCAATATTTTAGATGACGTATTTGAGAGTGTTCTAATATCGTTAAGTTCTTTTTCTATTTCTTCAGATGAATTCCTAACTTTTTCCAAAACTTTTCGTGCATCTTTTTCTCTCTTAACGAGCATAAGCCACCTCGGACTTTCAGGAAGGAAAAAAAGGCAAATAAACATAATTACAGCAGGTATAACAAGAACTCCAAGCATTAATCTCCAATGAGCACCACCAGAAAGCGCCTTATCAGATAGAAAAGCTATAAAAATACCAATAGTTATCATAAATTGATACATAGCAACAAGCTTGCCTCTAATGCTATATGGAGCAATTTCAGAAAGATAAATCGGGGCTGTGAACGAAGCAATACCAATCGAAAATCCCAAAACAAATCTATAGCAAATAAGATCAAAAGGGCCAAATGAAATTGAGCTAAAAAATGAAGAAACACCGAAAATTAATACAGCAATAAGTAATACATTTCTACGCCCATATCTTCTTGTAAATATTCCAGATAAAAGTGCTCCAATTGCTGCACCAGCTAAAACAGAACTAACAACCCATTCAAGCTGAACATTTGAAGGATTAAAATCAGCTTTAAGAAACGGCAATACTCCTGATATTACACCTATATCCAGCCCAAACAATAACCCTGCAAGAGCAGCTACTATTGAGATCCCATAAACTGCTGGTTTAAACTTTACCTTGCGAACATTAGCCTCACACATAAGACTCATAAATTTTATACCTCACTTTTAAATTAAAAACTTTGCTGGAAGCAGATTAAATATGCAATTGCAAAATATACAACTCAAAATAAATTTGGCAGTTATATCTGTCTTTACAAGTGGATAATTTTTTTTCGCAATTTTTAAAATAACCTAATTATAAAAACAGACTGCCAATAAATGTTGGTATTGCAAACTCAACGCGAAGAATCCTTTCTCCTAATGTCAATGTTTCAAAACCAACTTCTTTAAATTTTGATATTTCGTATTCAGTAAAACCACCTTCAGGGCCAATGGCAATAATAGATTCTTCTCTGATTTTGCCATCAATTACTTTAGAATTATAAGGATGTGCAACAAATTTTTTATCGATATCTAATGAACTAATTTCATCTTCAATAAAAGGTTTAAATAATTTTTTAAAATGAATTTTGGGCAAAATGGTATCTTTAGCCTGTTCCAAAGCAAGTATTAATTCTTCATTTAAAGCTTTTTCCTGCAATGCAGGCGATTTCCAAAAAGACTTTTCAACTTTCCAGCTTTCAATAATATAAATTTCTTTAATTCCTAAAGTTACTGCCGCATGTACTGCTTTTTTAAATGATTTTGGTCTTGGCAGAGATAAAATTAAAGTCACGGGTAATTTAATTGGAGGATCATAAGTTAATTCAACATTTAATTTTATGGTTGCAGATAAAATTTCAGCTACAATGCCAATGCCCATTTTAGCGTTAAGCAATCCAACCGAAAGTTTTTGTCCAATTTTAGGTTTATAAAAATTAATAATATGCTCAAAGCGCCTACCAGATAAAGTTACAACATTATCAGAAAGAAAGTCATTTTCATAAAGAATTATTAAATTCATTTGTACTAATCTATTTTAATCTGTTTCTGAAACACTAATTTATAAACTGCATACTTAAAATATATTATACTCATACGCTTTGAGGTTTAGGTATTGCAGAGCATTGCTCCACGCTCAATTATAAAAATTTCACGGCATAAATTTAACATACTTTAAGTATAAATTAAGGAATTGCAATGAAAACCATTTATCTTCAACTACCTGAAAATTCCTACAACATTCACGTTGAAAAAGGAATAATAAACAACTTAAATGAATATTTAAAACCTATTATTTCGAAAAGTAAATGTTTAATAATATCTGATGAAAATGTTTTTAAGCTGTATGGTGAAAAAATTGTAAGGCAGATATCAAAACTAAAAAACGAAGTTGCAACATTTATATTTAAGCCTGGTGAAAAAAGCAAAAACATAGCTACCGTAAGTGAAATTTATAGATTTATGGCTCAACAAAGATTAGAACGCTCATCAATCGTTATTGCATTAGGAGGAGGGGTCGTAGGTGATATGGCAGGCTTTGCTGCTGCCACCTATATGCGTGGCATAGACTATATTCAAATACCAACCTCGTTATTGGCGATGGTTGACTCCAGCGTTGGCGGAAAAACAGGATTTGATCTTCCTGAGGGTAAAAATTTAATCGGAGCTTTTTGGCAGCCAAAATGTGTAATTATTGATCCTGAAGTATTAGCAACACTTCCAAATCGTGAACTTTTAGCAGGTCTAGCGGAAATAGTAAAATATGGAATTATCAAAGATATAATTTTTTTTGAATTACTTGAGTCAAATGTATCAAAGCTTCTTCGTCCTGATATTGATTTTTATATAGATATCATAGCCCAATGTTGTAAAATAAAGTCAGATATTGTTATTGCTGATGAAAAAGAATTGTCTGTTAGGGCATTATTAAATCTTGGACATACGTTTGGACATGCAATTGAATCAGTGTCAGGTTACTCAAAATATCTTCACGGAGAATGTGTAGCAATAGGAATTGCTATGGCTTCAGAACTGGCTCTATTATTAAACATGATAGATTTTATGTCAAAACAAAGAATTATTGACCTCTTACTAAAACTTGGTTTACCTATATCTGCACAAGGTATTTCCACTCGTCAGCTGATTAACGCCATGAAGGTTGATAAAAAAATTCAAGAAAATAAAATTAATTTTATTTTGCCTAATATAAAAATAGGAAATGCCATTAAAATCTCTAATATAAATGAACGTTATTTAATAGAAGCAATGGATAAATGCTTATGAACGACAAAGAAGCCTGCATACTTTTAAATATGATTCAGGGTATTGGATATGCAAAAGTAAAAGCAATATGTGATTTTTTAGGCTCTCCTCGAAAAATTTTTGAAAAAGATATGGGAGAACTTAAAAAAATTAACGGTTTAAACGAAAAAACATTAAACTCTATTTTTGAATATCAAAAAGATGGGAAATTAAATCAAGAGTTGAAGCTGATTGAAAAAGCTTCTGTTAAAGTAATATCATTTTTAGATGATGATTACCCTTCCCAACTAAAAGAAATATCAAATCCCCCACTCTGTCTTTATTCTCGAGGAAATTTAAATTGTTCATATGATAATACTATTGCTGTTGTAGGTTCGAGAATGCTTACAACATATGGGCGTGAAGTAATTGAATCTATTATTGCCCAACTTTCATATGCAGGTTGGAATATCATATCGGGGTTGGCGTATGGAACAGATGCGGCAGTTCATCGTACAGTGGTAAACTCAAATGGGAGAACAACAGGAGTTTTAGGCGGAGGGTTGATGAAATTTCACCCTCAAGAACATCTAGAACTTGCAGAAAAGATGATAGAAAAAAACGGGGCAGTTATTTCAGAATTTCCCATGGAAATGCCACCAACAAGACAGTCATTTCCAATGCGTAACAGAATAATTTCTGGACTGTCCAAAGGCGTACTTGTAATTGAAGCTGGCAGCAAAAGCGGTTCACTTATTACTGCCAATTTTGCATTAGAACAGGGGCGACAGGTTTTTGCTATTCCAGGTAGAATAAATTCTCCTCAAAGTAAAGGATGCAACGCCTTGATAAAAAACGGAGCAAAACTAGTAGAATCTATTGATGACATATTAGATGAATTTGAGCTTCTTCCTGGCTTCAAAATCACAGAAAAAACTAACAATGAAATGCCAAAACTACCAAATAGTGTTGATAATAAAATTACTCTTTCTGATGACGAATTAAAAATAATATCATGTATAAAAAACGAAGAAAAAAGTATAGACGTAATATCTGTAGAAACTTCAATTCCTCTTCCAACATTATTAACATTACTTATGAAGCTTGAATTAAAAAAACAAGTATCTCAACTCCCTGGTAAAAGATACAAGTCAAAATTTTAATTTACAGTAAGCATTGAACTTATATAATTAAATGGCTATCCTTAAAAAATAAAAATTCTTATTTTATGCTCTTATTGCCTTAAGCTTCTTTCTTAAAAGAAAAATTTGTGTTTAAAACTAATTTAATTGTTACATTAAAATGGAAAAGGAAATTGTCGAAAATGGAAAAAACACTAATAGACAAAAACACTGCAGAAACAACAGAAATTAATGACTTAATTTCAAAATTGTCCAGCAATATAAAAACTGGTCTTTCTGACGATGAGGCAGGTCAACGATTGACGTTATATGGGACAAATGAATTACCAGAAAAAACGCAAAGCACTTTACTAAAACTTTTTAAAACATTCACAGGTCCAATTCCATACATGATAGAAGCAGCAGTCGTGCTAAGTGCTATTACTTCTGCATGGGATGATTTTGCCGTTATTCTTTTCCTTTTAATAATGAATGCACTCATTGAGTTTTTTCAGTCTAAAAAAGCGGACAATGCTATTTCAGCCTTAAAAGCGAGTCTTGCAAGCAAATCCAAGGTCTTAAGAAATGGTGATTGGAAAGAAATTGAAGCAAAAAATTTAGTGCCTGGCGATATTGTAAGGTTAAGACTAGGCGATGTGCTTCCAGCTGATGTTAAGCTTATTGAGGGTGATTACCTGTTAGTTGATGAAGCCGCATTGACAGGAGAATCCCTGCCGGTCGAAAAGCATTCAGGAGCTGTCGCATTTTCTGGAGCCATTGCAAAACAAGGCGAAATGAATGCAATAGTATATGGTACTGCCATTAACACATTTTTTGGAAGAACCGCAAAACTAGTTTCTGAAGCACACACAAAGAGTCATTTTCAGGCGGCCGTCGTTAAAATTGGGCAGTTTTTAATTCTTCTTAATTTTATTCTTATCGCAGTAATAATTCTGGATGCAATATTTTTTGGAGCACATGCTGTAAACTGGTGGCAGGAAATAACATTCTGTTTGGTATTAACAGTTGCTGCTATCCCCGTTGCTTTGCCTGCAGTTCTTAGCGTTACTATGGCTGTTGGTGCCCAAAAACTTTCAAAAAAGAAAGCAATTTTAAGTAAACTTGTGGCCATAGAAGAAATGGCAGGAATGGACATTCTTTGCTCTGATAAAACAGGTACTATAACAAAAAATATATTAACTGTCAGAGGATTTTCTCCGATAGGAAATTTTACCGAAAAAGATATAAAAATATTTGGTGCACTTGCTTCAAAAGCCGAAAATAATGACCCTATTGATAATGCTGTTTTAGCAACACTAGCATCGGACAATTCATTAAATGAAAAACTTAAAGATTTTCAACAAGGTAATTTCAAGCCATTCGATCCAGTTTCCAAACGAACTTCGGCAACAGTAAAAACTAAAGATGGCGAAATAGAAGTAAGTAAAGGAGCACCGCAAGTTATTCTGGAACTTGCTTATAATAAATGTGAAATATCTGAAAAAATAACAAAAATGGTAGATGAGGCAGGTGTTCGCGGATTCAGAACTCTTGGCATAGGCAAAAAGGATATAGATGGCAAATGGCACTATGTAGGATTAATAGATTTAGAAGATCCTCCAAGAGATGATTCAGCAGAAACAATTAGACAGGCTAAAGAACTTGGCGTTGAAGTAAAAATGATTACAGGCGATCACGGTGCTATCGCAATAGAAACATGCAGGCAGGTTGGCATTGGAACAAATATAAGAAGTGCAAAAGAACTCGAAAATTTACCAGATAGAAAAGCTCTTAAACTTGTAATTGAAGCTAATGGATTTTCTCAAGTTTTTCCTGAACACAAATACGAAATAGTAGATCTCCTGCAAAAAGCAGGTCATATCGTTGGAATGACTGGCGATGGCGTAAATGACGCACCTGCACTAAAAAAAGCAGACGCAGGGACAGCTGTTGCTGGCGCTACAGATGCGGCAAAATCTGCTGCAGATATAGTATTGACTGAGCCTGGATTAAGTGTAATAATTGACGCGATAAAAGAGTCAAGACGAATATTTCAAAGGATGAGAAGTTATGCTATTTACAGAATAGGAGAAACTATTGATGTTCTTTTCTTCACTGTAATAGCAATACTAGTTTGGGATAGATTTCCTGTCGCCCCAATAATGATAATTCTTCTTGCTGTATTTAACGATTTTCCAATAATGGCAATATCTTCCGATAATGCAAAATATTCAGAGACGCCTGATCGGTGGAACATGCGAAACGTAATTGGCATAGCTACAATAATAGGTGTATTAGATGTAATATTCACACTTGGGTTATTTGCTTTGGGTTACAATATTCTTCTGCAAGACCCTGGCGTAAGTCAAATTGGTGCACAAGTTTACAATCACATAGTTGAAGGAGGAACTGTTCTTTTTCCAGCAATAAACAATTATCAGCACGCACCTGAATGGATTCGCTCAATATTCCCTTCTTTAACGTATCCGCAACTTCAAACTGTAGCATTTTTACAGCTATTAATAGCAGGTAATTTCACAATTTTTATTTCAAGAACAGTAAAAAGCTTTTGGAAAATTGCACCAGGCAAAGGTTTGCTTTGGGCTTCAGTAATATCTAAAGTTGTAATATCTTTACTATGCCTTAATATTTTTTTTGATGGTGCTTGGGGATTACTTCCTGGAATTCAATGGCAATTTGTGATATTTGTATGGATATTCGCATTTGTTGAAAGAATGCTTATATCTGATCAGATAAAAGTACAAGCGTATAAGCTTTTTGATTTTAAAGGAATAAAATTTCACTCACATGGAAGGATTCACAAATAATGAATGATAAAAGTAAAGATGATTCGCTTCACGATAATGTAGAAAACTCAGAAGTTTTACAAGAAGATTTGACAAAATTTATTGTAAAACGCATAGGAAAAGCAAAAATTAACTCACCACTTTCGGATATCGAAAATTTAGAGTTAAAAAAATCTTACTACATAAAAGACAAAAAAGATCGCATTAGACTAGACAATACGGCTAAGATTGAAGAAGCTGAAAGCTTTGAAAAAGCAGGACCTAGAAATAAAATATTTTTTGATCCTAAGCAAACCAAAGTGGCTATCGTAACATGCGGAGGGCTTTGTCCTGGTCTTAATGATGTTATAAGATCAATTGTTTTGGAGCTGAATGACTGGTATAAAGTAAAAAAAATATGGGGTATCAAATATGGATTCAACGGACTTGCCTCAAATCCAAAATATCCACCTATCATATTAACTCCAGAAGATGTAAGTATGATTCATATGCATGGTGGGACCATATTGGGAAGTTCTCGTGGGGCTCCATCTGTTCAAGAAATGGTAAAAACACTCGTTGATAAAGGCATAAATATTCTCTTTTGTATTGGCGGTGATGGTACTTTACGAGGAACTCATGCAATTGCAGGTGGAATTGAAAAACAAAAATTGGAAATATCTGTTATAGGAATACCAAAAACTGTAGACAACGATATTCCCTATGTTGAAAAAAGTTTCGGATTCCAAACCGCAGTAGAAGTTGCATCAAATGTTCTTAAAGGAGTTCATGTAGAAGCAACTTGTGCTCCAAATGGAATTGGAATAGTAAAACTTATGGGACGTGATTCGGGTTTTATCACGGCATTTGCATCAAGAGCAAATGGAGATGTCGACTTTTGCTTAATCCCTGAGATGAATTTTCCTGTTTACGAAAAAGGTGGCCTTTACGATGAAGTCAAGAAAAAAATAGATGAAAAAGGTCATGCCGTCATTGCTGTTGCTGAAGGTGCAGGACAGCATATAATAGGAGACAGTGGGCAAACAGATGCATCAGGGAATAAAATTTATAATGACATTGGCAGGTTTATACGTTTTGATATTGCCAAGCATTTCACGGAAAAGTATGATACCTCCGTAAACGTAAAATATATAAGCCCAAGTTACTTTATTAGGAGCGTTCCAGCAAATAGCGAAGACAGTATTTTTTGTGCTGATCTTGCAAGATATGCCGTAGATGCTGGTATGTCAGGAAAGACAGATATGATGATAGGGTATTGGAGAGGCGAATTTACAAACGTGCCATTATCTGCTCTTGAGACGATAAAGAAAAGAGTTAAAAGAAATTCACGAACCTGGCTGAGTGTTCTAAACAGCACAGGCCAACCCCCTGAATGGTGGTAAACGTCAATGTTATAAAGCTTATGGTGACAATTTTTATTTATCATAAGCTTTAATTTGTTAAAAAACTATCGCAAAACCTTAATTGCTGTATTAACGTTGCCTAAAGGTGCGCTTACCTGTATACCAGCAATATATTTTCTAATTATTTCGATAGATTCTTTTGCGATTAAAATCCCAACTTCAGCCTGTTCTTCTTTTGTTTTAGCTGCTCCCATTCTTAGCAAAATTGAATCAGGGACAATCACTCCTGGTACTTCGTTTTTCATAAACTCAGCATTTCTATAACTTGCCAAGGGCCAAATTCCGGCAATTACAGGAATTTTATACCCCTGTATTTTTTCTAAAAATCGCAAAAGTGATTCAGGTTCAAAAATAGGTTGAGTGATAATAAATTCAGCTCCAGCTTCTATTTTTTCAATTGTACGCTTAAGCTCTCTGTTTATGTCTATTGCGTTTGGATCTACTCCTACACCAATAACAGCTTCTGTTTTATTTCCGATACTGTTTCCGCCAATATCGATACCTTTATTTAAATTTGCCTGAATTTTTGACATGCCGATTGAATCAGCATCAAAAACAGCTGAAGCATATGGATAGTTTCCAAGTTTTGGAGGATCTCCTGTTACAAAAAGCATATTCCTCAAATTTACAGATGCACAACCAAGCAAATCAGACTGCATTCCAATAAGATTTCTATCCCTACAGCAAAAATGAAGTATTGTTTCAATATCAACAGTTTCTTGTATTTTCAATGAAGTTATTATTGGTGACATTCTTGAGCTTGCTCTTGGACCATCGGGGATATTTATTGCATCGACTCCAGCCTGTTTGCATAATCTAGCTTTTTCTAAAATATTGGAAAGATCGTAGCCTTTTGGCGGAACAATTTCCACTGTTTTTATCCACTCTTTTAATGCAAGCTTTCTTCCTAATTTTGATTTTTTTTCTAATAGTGTAGGCTCTTGAAAAGAGTCAGTGGAACTAACATGAACAACTGTTTTAGCATATGCATTTTTTGAAATTGGGCTAATGCTTCTTGACATATCGGCTATGTGTTCAGGTGTAGTGCCGCAACATCCCCCAACTCCACGCACTCCCAATGTAATATATCTCATTGCATAGGTTGTGAAATATTCAGGGCTTGTCATGTAAATTGTTCTATTGTCAATGCTTTTTGGAACGCCTGCATTTGGTTGTGCAATGATAGGGTATGGACATTCCTTAGTAACTATTTCAAGGGCAGACAAAAGACCTTCTGGACCAACTCCACAATTCAAACCTATTGCTGTAGGCTTATATCCATGATTGTTAATCAAATCAATTATTTTAATAAAAGATTCACCTTTTTCAAATTCGGCATCTCTTGTCAGAGTTAAACTTACAACATATGGAATGGAAGTAAATTTCTGAATAGCTGTCATTAACATAGTTAAATCTTCAAATGTGGCAATTGTTTCAAACATTATAAAATCTGCCCCACCTGAAATAATAGCAGTGACTTGTTCACATAGCATATCAACTATTTCAGACTCGATAATTCCACTATTATACGGTATCGCTCCTATAGGACCTACAGAACCTGCAATTAATGATGATGAATCAGAATATTCTCTTGCCAGTTTTACTCCAGCTTCATTTATCTCTTTTATTTTGGAATCAAACCCGAATTTTGATAATTTATTTTTATTTGCTCCAAACGTATTTGTCGTAATTACATCTGCACCTGCATCAAAGTAACTTTTATGTATACCGCCAATGATTTTAGGAGAGCTTAAATTTAACTCTTCAAAACATGTATTTATGAAAAAGTTTTTTTTATAAATTTCAGTTCCTATTCCACCGTCAAATATTAAAACTTTTTCTAATAATCTTTTTTGTAGTATGTTTTCCATTTTTCCCTTAATATTTCTCTGTTTTTTATAAGCTAAATGAGTTAAAAATAATTTTTAGATGCAGGTTCTTTTTGCGCAGTTCTATAATATTTTACAGCTGGCTTGCCAAAAAGCATCGAATACCCAATTACATTTTTTTCAGGAATAGATAAAATTTTTCTAGTTTCTGGTAAAATATCATTGAGAACCCAATTAAAAGCTCCAACCCACAATGTACCTAATCCATTACTTACAGCAAGGTGCTCAAAAGAAGATAACGCAATTAAAGAATCTACAAATGGAACATGAGAATCAGAAGTTGTTGACACTACAACGAGATGAGGTGCATTTCTAAAAATAATATCATGCTTGTTATTCACCCATTGATTAACTATTTCCTCATAAAAGCAGAACTTATCAGGCAGAGAAAAATCATTTATTTTTCTAGTTAATCCTTTCATAACAAATTCTCTAAGCCTATTCATTGACTCAAAACCTTTAACTACCGTGAAATGATTTCCTGAAATATTTTTTGCTGTTGCTGAATACGAAGCAATATCTATCATTTTATCTATTATACTTTTATCTAATTCTTCATGTTTAAATCTTCGCACAGATCGTCTAAATTTTATAAGGTTTTCTAGCGCGTCAGAAATAGGCAAATCCTCACGTGAAATGAGTTTGCTCATGTTGGGGTCGTATCCGTTAATTGAAAAGGATCCAGTAGGACAAACAGCTAAACAGTGTTGACAATTAATGCACTTTTCATAATCTTCTTCAGTAATTATAGGATATCCATTTTTGTTTAATGAAATAATTGAAGCAGGACAATCTTCAACACAAAGGCCACATGAAATGCATTTTTCTAAATTTATAAAAAACTTGTCTGTCGCCATAAATTCTCATCCTCTTTATCGTAGTTTCTTATTGTATGAAAATTTTTAAACAATATATTTTAAATATAAAGTTTAACAATACTCAATAACAAGTTAAAGGAGATATATTGAAATGAAGGGGATTATTTTAGCAGGCGGATCAGGGACTAGACTATATCCAATAACCAATGCAATCAGCAAACAATTATTGCCAGTGTACGATAAACCAATGATATATTATCCTCTTACAACTCTCATGCTGGCTGGAATTAGAGAAATACTTATTATTTCTACTCCGCGTGATCTTCCTATTTTTAAAGAGGTGTTGGGTGATGGATCAAAGTGGGGAATTTCTCTAAACTACGAAGAACAACCATCACCTGATGGACTTGCACAGGCATTCATCATAGGTAAAAATTTTATCGGCAATGATAGTGTATGCTTAGTGCTTGGTGATAATATTTTTCATGGAAGTGGATTTGATGAAACATTAGCAAAGGCAGTGAAAAATAATAGAGGTGCCACAGTTTTCGGATACTTTGTAAATGATCCTGAACGCTATGGAGTTGTCGAATTTGATAAAAATGGCATTGCTGTAAGTTTAGTAGAAAAACCAATAAAACCAAAATCAAACTATGCAGTAACTGGTCTATATTTCTACGATAACAGCGTTATAGAAATTGCAGAAAACTTAAAGCCGTCTCCACGAGGAGAGCTTGAAATTACAGATGTCAACAAAATTTACCTAGCAAAAAATAAACTTGATGTTATAAAACTCACCCGTGGGTTTGCGTGGCTGGACACTGGTACGCATAAATCTCTTATTGAAGCATCGATGTATTTCGCTGTCTTAGAAGATAGGCAAGGCTTAAAAGTGGCATGCCCTGAAGAAATAGCTTGGAAACGAGGATATATTAATGACGAAGAGTTTTTTAAATTGGCAAATGAAACAATAAAAAGCAGTTATGGTCAATATCTAGCAAAACTAAAAAAAGAATATTAAAAACATGAGAACCGCAATTGCTTATTATTCATTAAGCGGGAACACAAAGCTTTTAGCTGAAGCTATTTCCGAAACTGTTAACCCTGTAAAAGTCATCAGACTTAAAACATATAATGAAATTAACGACAATAAATTCACGAAATATCTAATCGGAGGCAAACAGGCCTTATTTAATGCTCTTCCTGAAATTGAACCGCTTAATTTTGATTTTTCATCAATAGATTTACTATTTTTAGGAACTCCTATATGGGCATGGCGCCCAGCACCTGCGGTACGAACCTTTCTAAAATCAGAAATACTCCCTGAAAATATTGCAATATTTGCTACACATGGAGGGAGTTCTGGCAAATTCAATGAACGTTTTACAAACATGCTCTCAAACAAAAATATTTCATTTATAGATTTTAAAGAACCTTTAAAGTATAATACCGATAAAGCAGTTCTGACAGCAAAAAAGTGGGCTTCAGATATTATAAAAAATGTTGTTCGAAAAAATACTAAGGAAAATGTTAATGGAGAAAAGTCAAATTAATTTTTTAATCACTGAAGCTGGGAAAAATTATAAAACATCTTTAGTTTATACATTTATTTCTGTGGTTACGATTCTTTATACGATATACAGTTATTCTGTTGGCTCTTTATATAACAAAAATGACAGTATAATTATGTATATTTATTTAATTATAACCGTTTTAAGTATTATTTCATCTTTGAGATTTTCAAAAAAAATTAAACCTTTTCAAGAAGATATTAAAAAAATAATAATATCAAATAAAGCTTTATACACTCTTTATAACAAAACAAAAGGTCGCGAAGGATTATGTTTTCTCGTTCTTATAATTGTTTTAGTCATTTCGTTTTTTGTAAAAGGGACAGCATTATGGTTTTTAGATGATATTGGCTTTTTAATAATTATATTCAGTTATTGGTTTACAAGTAGAAGCCATGTAGTGCTTCTTGAAGGCTGCAACAACATAATTAACTGATTTGAAATTTCTCTTTGATTAACTGTCTCGCAACATTTTTCTTGCCATATCTAGAGCCGCAATTGTACTTCTTTGCCTAACTCTCTCTCTATTACCTGTAAAAAAATAGCGTTTGCAATCTAATAAATCTTTAACCTTAACAGCAATAAACAGAGTCCCCACTGGTTTTTCTATCGTTCCCCCTAATGGTCCTGCAATGCCTGTAACAGAAATACCGATATCCGTCTTTAATAATGCGACAATTCCATTGACCATTTCAACAGCACATTCAGAACTAACAGCCCCAAATTGTTCAATAGTTTCAGCTTTCACATTCAATATTTTAGTTTTGACACAATTTTCATATGCAATAACACTGCCTTTAAAAAATGATGAAATACCTGATATTTCAGTAATCAGAGATGACAGCATTCCCCCAGTACAAGATTCTGCAAAAGAAATCGTTAAATTGTTTTTTTCGAGGGCATGATATAGTTCTTCTTGAATTGTTGCAGCATCTTCCTTTAGTGCGATATTCCCTAGCGTATTTTTTAAACGGCAATATTCTGTTTCAACCGTAAATTTATTGAATCCACTAAGTGTTATTTCACAAACGCCAAATGCTACTCTATATGCCACATTTACGCTAGGATCAGGAATTAATTTTTCTGCTACAATTTTTTGAAGTTCAGATTCAGGATAATTTGCTGCATAAATAGTTGAAAAATGGATTTTTTCTGTTTCTTTTAGGCTTAAAATATATGATACAACGTCACGTTTAAAAATTGGCTCCATCTCGCTTGGAGGGCCAGGAAGAAGAAATATCTTAGTATTGGAAATATCCATTTCTATCCCGGGTGCTGTTCCATTTTCGTTTTTTAAAACTTTTCCGCTTTCAGGGATAAGAGCCTGTTTTAAATTATATTTTGACAATGGTCGATTTTCTGATGATATTCTTTTTTGAATCTGTTCAACTACTGATAAATTTTCAACTAATTTAACATTTCCGAATTCAGCAAAAACCTCAACAGTAATATCATCGCTTGTTGGACCTAAACCACCTGTAGAAATTATGATATCAGACCTACACGTAAGATACCTAATAGCCTCTTTAATCTCACTTTTATCATCCTTAATTGTCAGCTGAAGTTCTGGTATGATTCCTATTTTTTTCAGTTCACAACCCATAATGCTGAGATTACGATTCAATGTAGTTCCCTTTAGAAGTTCATCACCTATCGAAAGTATAGAAATTTTCATTAACCCTCCGTAAAAATAACAATTTGTCAAAAATCTTCCATCTCTTAACTACGCAAGAAATTGTTCCCAGTATGCAAGTTGTTTTTTAACTTCTGATTCAGCTGTTGCACCAAAAATTTTGCGTTTTTTAATGCTTGTATCGGGAAAAAATAGTGTAACACATTCTTTAGTCGCTTCAGGAATTATTCTTTGCATCTCTTCTAAAGATATGCTGTTTAGTTTTTTATTATTAATCTTACACCATTTCACAAGAGCCCCTGTTCTATGATGGGCAATTCTAAATGCAACACCCAATTCAACAAGTTTTTCTGCAAGATCTGTTGCCATAAGGTATGGATCCGATGCCGCCTCACGCATAAATGAATTTTTTATTTTCATTTCTTGAATCATCAAAGTATAAACATCGAGTATTTTTTTCACTGTATCGATTGAATCAAATATTCTCTCTTTATCTTCCTGCATATCCCTGTTATAAGATAAAGGCAAACCTTTCAGCATAGTGAAAAGCGAAATCATATTTCCATATAAACGTGCAGTTTTCCCTCTTGAAAGTTCTGCTATATCAGGATTTTTTTTCTGAGGCATAAGGCTGGATCCAGTAGTAAAAGCATCTGAAAGTTCAATAAAATTAAACTCTGATGTTGACCAAATAATAATGTCTTCAGATAATCTTGAAATATGCATTCCTATAAGCGAAATAGCAGATAAAAGTTCACATGCGAAATCTCTGTCAGAAACAGCATCAATACTATTTCTAGTCATTCTGTCAAAGCCAAGAAGTTTAGTTGTTATTTCTCTGTCTATCGCAAGTGTAGTTCCTGCAATTGCACCTGCCCCCAAAGGATTGACATTAATTCTTTTCAATAAATCAGATAATCGTTCACGGTCTCGGTCAAACATCTCAACGTACGCAAGAAGATGATGAGCAAATAAAATAGGCTGAGCACGCTGCATATGCGTATAGCCTGGCATAATTACAGAAATATTTTTATTAGCTACATTAACCAGTGCAAGTTGAAAGCTCTTCAGTTCTAAAATAATATTATTTACTTCATCTCTCAAATAAAGTCTCAAATCCAAAACAATTTGGTCATTTCTGCTACGTCCTGTGTGAAGCTTTGCTCCGTCTTCGCCAATAATTTCGGTGAGTGCTGATTCAATGTGCATATGTATGTCTTCAAGTTCAACTTTAAATTCAAAAGCACCTTTTTCAATACGTGCTAAAATTTCATCAAGCCCATCTCTTATTTTTACAAATGCTTCTTCGGAAATTATGCCAACATCTCTTAACATTTGAGCATGCGCTTTACTTCCAGCAATGTCATATTTATAAAGTCTTTTATCAAAAGATATTGACTCTGTAAATTCCGCAACAAGTTTTGTCGGCGATTCTTCAAATCTACCATCCCATAATCCCATAATAAACGCTCCTTAGGAATAGAAATTTAATAAAATTATTCAATTCATGGCTAATTATTTAATTTAACGTTTAATGCTCCAAAACCAATTTGTTTTGGATAAAAGGACGCAGATAATAAAGTGAAGTACAATGAATAATATGAAGTTTTATAATTTGTTATTTTAACAAAAATTTTAATCTACATCATTTAGATAAAGATGTTTATACTTTACGAAATAATTCAAGCCTGAAAATACTGTGATTAGCGCTACTATCATAATTGCGGCAATCCAAATATAAAAAATAGCACCAACGAGTGGAAGTATTTCAAGCCAGAGCAAACCACCAAAGGCAAAGAGTACCATTTGAGATGCAGTTTTTATCTTCCCATATTTATCTGCAGCAATAACTTCACCTTTAGTTGCAGCCAAAGAACGCAAACCTGTGACTAAAAATTCGCGAGCAAGTACAATTACAACGATCCAGCTTGGGATTAATGGCATATGTGTATAAGGGCTTATTTTTGATGCGAAAATAATAAATATCGTCATAACAAAAATCTTGTCGGCAAGAGGATCAATTAATTTACCAAAATTACTTACCATATTTAGTTTTCTGGCAATATATCCATCAAACATATCTGTAAGAGCAGCAATTACAGCCAAAACTGCACCTATAATCTGAATCGTATAAGAAATAGTAGGAGAAAACATGTAATAAATATTAGCTAAAATCAGGATGATAAAGACAATTACAATTCTAGATAATGTGATCTTATTTGGTAAATTCATGGTTTATATATCTACTTTTTATATTTATACTAATCGTAATAAGATGATTTTAAACATTTATAACATTTTTTAAAAGCATAGCCGAAATATCTTAATTTTAACGTAAAACTCCATGTAAATTAAAAAAATCAGCCTTAGTAACTTTTGCTTTCACAAAATAGCATTCTTTGGAAACAGGGCATTTTTTTATATTAAAAGTATTATCTATATCAGGTGAGTCCATATATGTTCTGCCCAAAGCCCCATTTTCAGTCACAGAATCAATAATAACATCATATTCTTTGCCTACAAGCTGTTTATTGAAATTTAATGAGTTTTCTTTGTGTATATTAAGTATTATATCAGCTCTCTTATTAGCAATATCAGGTGCTATTTGATTTAATAACTTTTCAGCAGGTGTCCCTTCTTCAGGGTAGTAAGGGAAAACACCCATACGCTCAAACTTAAATTCTTTAACAAACTTAACAAGCTCATCGAAATCTTTTTCAGTTTCACTTGGAAATCCTACAATAAAAGTAGTTCTTATAACAATTTCAGGAATCTCTTTTTTCAGCTTAGACAAAACATTTTTTATATGATCTGACATAACTTTTCGGTTCATAAGCTTCAATATTTTATCAGAAATATGCTGGATAGGAATATCTAAGTATGGGATCACATGTTTAGAATTTTTTATCTGTGCTATAAGCTCATCAGTGATTCCTTCAGGATGCAGGTAGTGAAGCCTTATCCAAAAATTTCCAGGTAGATTATCAAGCTCCTTCAAAAGCATGCATAAGTTTTCATTAGGTTTTTTTTGATCTTTACCAAAGGATGTTATATCCTGTGCAATTACAATCAATTCTTTTACACCATTTTTCAACAAATTCTCAGCTTCTTTACAAATAGAGGCTATAGATCTGCTTCTAAGCGAACCTCTAATATCAGGAATTGAACAATAAGTACATCTGTTGTCACACCCTTCAGCTATCTTGATGAAAGAATAACATTTAGGCGTCAACTGAAGTCTTGGTGTCATATCATCATAAATAAAATCAGGAAGTTCATTTTTGATAACCTTTGCATTTTCTTTTAAAATAGTTGAACTTACAAGCTCAATTATTTTATCAGCCAAAAGAGTAATTTGATCAATCCCCAACCATAAATCAACTTCATTAAATTTATCAAAATAAGTATTATTTTTGTCCCACTGTGGCAAACATCCTGTCACGATAATTTTTCTACTTTTACCTGAATATTTCCAATTGAGTGCGTCTTCGATATTCTCTTCTGCCTCTTTTCTGGCAGGGGCAATAAAAGCACACGTGTTTATAACATAAATTGAGGCATTTTTGGGATCATCAGTTATTCCAATGTTGTTTTTAATAAGACTGGCGGCCATTACTTCTGTGTCGACAAAATTTTTTGAACAGCCCAAACTAACGAAATATACGTAAATTACTTTTTTTTTCATTCTGAATGAATCCTACTGCTATTGATATATAAAAGTCATCGCTTTCAAATGCTTTTTCTATTTACAAAAACTGATAATCAAATTAAAATACATTTAAAGCATAATATATACAAGCTCTACGCTATATCGGCTAAAGCAATTTGTTTTACACATCGTATACAATCATTTTGTTTCTATATAAATAATATTAATCAGGATCAAACATGCGTAATTGTACTCATTTCAAATTATCAAAGTCAAAGTTTGCCATTTTATTTATCATGCTTGGATTAACTCTTGTTATCTCAGGATGCTTCATCCCTACCTCGCCTACAAAATTAGAATATGCTTTTGACATGTACGGAATGGATTTACCTAAAAACAAACAGCTCTATCTGTCCCATAATATTTGGTACAATTCACCTTATGATATATCTACAATCAATTTTCATTCAGGTACAATCATACCGTTTGGAACGAAAATATACCTTATCTCATCTGAACATGGGAAAGTGCAATTAAAAATTGATGGAAATGAAACAATTTTTACTATTAATAATGATAAAAATGTTTCACTGTTGCCTGATTCCTCAGCATACAATCAAATTTTTACTGATAAAAATCCACTTCAAGAAAATAAAAATATTCCTAAAGAAACACTAGAAAAATTAGAGAAGGGTGAGATTGAAGTAGGAATGCCTCAAAGCTATGTAGTGCTTGCCTTTGGAAGACCTCCAATTCAGTTAAATCCCGGCAAAAGCTCTACATGGACATATCTTATCAACAAAGGATTAAAAACTGTACATTATGTGTTTAAAAATGATAAGGTAACTTATATTTTTTATAACTGAGGGTAAATCAGTGTGTTATAACTTTTTTAAAATAACACACCGTTTATAGTCGCTCCACAAAATCGTAAAGTTAAATGATTCACAAATATATCTAAAAGTCTCCAAACTGAAAAAAGATACATGTGTGTTATCACGCAAATAATACCAATTCTTCACATTATTATCTTCAGGTAAAAAATCCGTCATAATGCCTACAATAGAATTTACTTTAAGAATTTTAACGATTTTTATTAAATCACAATTGGGTTGATAAAAATGCTCGAAACATTCAGTAGCAAACATAAAATCAAAATTTTTATCAAAAAAATCAGGGCAAAAAAAAGGGTCATAGCAATAACAGATACGCCCCATTTTAGTCAAAATTAATGACAAAACATTTGTTGGACCTGAACCATAATCAATACCGACCATCTCCTTTTCTATGTATCTAAGCATAGGACGGATTATCATATTCAAAAATTTTAAATACCCTGGACTTAACACGGTATTAACGTGCATTTTATATCTTTTATGCTCATCTAATCTAGCCAAACGTGAAGACGGTTCCAAAAAACACAGTTTACATATTTGACATTTAAAATATCGCTTTTTATTGCTGGCAATAAAAAAGTCTTCACAGGTAGATAAACACAATGGGCATTTCATAATGTTAATGCTCTTTTGGAGGAGTTGGAATTGTTATCAATGTGCCGATTTTCAACTTATCTGGAGATTCTACAACCTTTTTATTGTAATTAAACAGAAAGTTTGCAAACTTAGAGGTTCCGTAAAATTTTTGCGAAATTTTTGCGAAAAAATCGCCCTGTTGAACAGTATATTCAAATGGAAATTTAATTTTTTGAGGTTCTTCTAGCGTCTCTTCCTGCACAACATTTGAAACAAAAAGTTTTTTGTTTTTTAAAATGATATTTTTAAAAGCTTGGTTGTTTGCCTTTAAATTTGCATTTTCTTCAACAAGTTTTTGATAATTTTCCGTTAAATCATCGTAAAATTCACTTTCTCTAACAATCTCTGAATCTGAATATTCAGAAGAAAGGTCGCTGTAAAGATTTTTTTTTGAATTTTCAATCCATGTTTTTATTATTGGACTATCACTTGTATTAGGTTCAAGTGATAAAAACTTTTCATAGTAATATATAGATTTTATATAATCCTTTTCTTCCTGATATATTGAACCAAGCTTATAGGATGCCATAGCTGAGTTAGGATTAATCTTCAAATACTTCAAATACAACTCAGAAGCCTGTTCATATTTGCCTTCCGAAAATAGTAAATCGGCTTTGACATAAAACGGATGTTTACCATCGCTTTTCTCTTTACTGCAGGCAAAAAGAAACAAAAATGGCATTAAAATTAAAATAACTTTTAAATGCTTCATTTTCATAACGGATAAATCCTTTAGGTTCTTGGTTTCAATTATATTTCTATATTAGACGAAAAAAAAGCTCAGCCTTAATTAAAGACTAAGCTTATAAAAATAGTATGATTATTTCAAATACTAACTATTCACCCTTAACAGTTTCTTTATCACTAATAAGAGCTACAAGTCTTGACTTTTTTCTATCGCGTTTATTTCCATGAATTGTACCGACTTTTACAGCCTTATCCAATTTGCTGAAAATTTCGCTTAAAACTTCCTTAGCTTTAATTAAATCTGCTGATTCAACAAAACCTCTGAATTTTTTTTCAGCTGTCTTTAAAGCTGTTTTACGTGATTTATTTCTGATTTTTGCTTTTTCACTTGTCAAAACTCTTTTCATTGCTGATTTTGAACCCGGCATAATATTACCTTTTCCTTTAATTTTTTATATTATTACATATTCATTTTAGTCATATATCATACATCTAAAAATTTCTCAATAAAGGCTTGTACTATCTCATGAATTTTAAAAAAATCAAGTCTAATTCTTATTGTAAAGCATATGAAAACTATTATATTAGTCAACTTAAATAATAATTATGTTGTCGAAAGTGGGTAACATCCCACTTTTTTTTTAATGTGATACTGTTGTCAATTTTAAGCAGATAAAAGGAGTTTAAATAGTATGGCTGGAAATGAATTACTGAGTTTGCTCGAATACATTGAACAAGAACGAGGAATTACCCGTGATGAGCTAATTCAAGCTCTCGAGAAATCACTAATATCTGCAGGCAATAAGAGCATTGACTATGGAAAAGATTTAGATGTAAAAATAAATAAACAGACAGGCAAGATTCTGGCGACAATAACATTAAATGTTGTAGACGGTCCAACTTTTGGAGAAAACATTAATATTAACGAAGCATTGGCAATTGACCCTTCTGCTATTTTAGGCTCTGTTATTGTTAAAGAAATTCCTCATAAAGAATTTGGACGAATTGCTGCACAAACAGCAAGACAAACAATGATGCAACAACTTAAAAAAGTTGAAAAAGAGAGGGTTTATCAGGATTTCAAAGACAGCATAGGAAAAGTCCTCAGCGGTATAGTAAGAAGATTTGAAGGTGGCAGTATGATAGTAGATCTACAAAAAGCTGAAGGTCTATTAACTCAAAAAGACAGAATTCCAGGTGATGATTACACTATAGGCGACAGAATCAATGTACTATTAACAGACATCGTGACAATGGGCTCTGGACCAAGCCTCATGCTATCAAGAAGTAATAAAAAATTTCTACACAAGCTTATGGAACGCGAAATTACTGAAATAGCTGATGGAGTTGTAGAAATTAAAGGAATCGCTAGAGATGCTGGTACACGATCTAAAGTTGCGGTAAAAAGTAATGAACCAAGGGTAGATCCTATTGGAGCATGCATTGGAATTAGAGGAAGTCGTATAAAAAATATTACAACCGAATTAGGCGGAGAACGTGTTGATATAATCCGTTACGATGAAGACCTAGAAAAATATATAAAAAACGCATTGCAGCCTGCAACACCTAAATCTTTGTCAATAGATGAAGAAAATGGAGTGGTAAATGTCATTGTTGATAAAGCTCAAGTAAGATTGGCAATTGGCAAAAATTGGCAAAATGCAAGACTGTGTGGACAACTTCTCGGAATGAGAATCAATATAATTCCCGATGATGAAGTGCAGGAGACTGCGTTTGAAAAAAAAGTCAAAGAAGCTATAACCAATCTGGCAACATCTCTGAAAGTATCTGAAAAATTAGCTGAAAAACTAGTAAACAGTGGTATATTAACAGCCGATGGTTTAAAAGCTGCAGGAAAAGATGATATCACCGCTATTGAAGGTCTATCGTCAGAAGAGCTAAATAAACTTTTAGAGTTTCTCGGAAAATAACAATATTTAATATAATTATTTTTGAAACTAAAGTTATATCTGAGACTATATTAATGGTCAATTGATTAATTTTTAGGGTAATTTCCTACTATCCTAAACAGTGAAAAAACAGAAAAATTTAAAATAAGAAAAGGCAGTTTAGGCATGGCTAAAAATAAAGAAAAAGAGATAAATACTGAGATAAGTGAAAAGTCAGGCACACTTGTAGAAGAAATGGCTGCCGATTTTGGAATACCTGTAAATATAGTGTTATCTGAGCTTCGTGAAGTTGGTATTAAGAAAAAATCTGGAAAGGATTTTATCAGCGATAACGATTTTGAAAAAGCTTACGAACATCTTGAAAAGGTAAATACCAAACAAAAATCTGACCAAACGGGCATTCATCATTCGAATAGCTCACCAGAACCAATAAAAACCAAAACAATATTCTTAACTGGAGCTGTTACTGTTAAAGAGCTTTCTGAAAAACTTAGTATCAAGTCTGCTGATTTGGTCAAACGATTAATGTCTCTTAATATTTTAGCTACAATAAATCAAAAGCTTGAGCATAACACTGTAGAAAAAATATGCTCCATGCTAAATGTAGAAGTAATAAATGAAGACGTTAAAAAGCTTGATGATAAAAAAGATTCTTTACTAGATGAGCAGGCTGAAACTTCGCAAGTAGATGATGAAGCAAACTTAAAAGAAAGACCACCTGTTGTAACGTTTCTAGGCCACGTAGACCATGGAAAGACATCCATTCAAGATGCAATAAGAAAAACAAATGTGGTAAAAGGCGAATCAGGCGGCATAACTCAACATACAGGTGCTTCTGTAGTCACTCATAAAGGTAAAAACATTGTTTTTATTGACACTCCTGGGCATGAAGCTTTTACTGCAATGAGAGCCCGTGG